>Ga0065711_1026416_pt1 | contig 72544 bp, 34 predicted proteins | sample Hoacrofraction12_FD_59098 | JGI IMG/M metagenome (GOLD analysis project Ga0065711, IMG submission 59098) | Hoatzin crop microbial communities from Cojedes, Venezuela - Epithelial fraction 12 v2 (version 2) | ecosystem: Host-associated > Birds > Digestive system > Esophagus > Crop | place... | reverse complement strand
CCCCCCCCCATCAAACTTTGAGCTTCAGCAAGCTGGTTCTAACTACTAACATATGTGTGGGGGTGGGGGAGGAGGTGCAGCAAGGAATACTCCAAGGAGTACAGTAGCATTTCTGCATTCAGTAAGTTAGTCATCAGCTACTTCAGTTGTAACACAAAAAATAAAATGGATGGTCTGTAAAGGAGCTGTAAATCTGAGAGAGCAAGCTTGTGCTGTCCGTGTAGTGATCACACAGCAAATCATAACTGTAGTTTACTTCATGTTTTCAGTATGAGGGTCTCAAAGCACTTCAGTGCTTTGAGGTAGCGAGATGTTTATTGCCTCTACTTTACAAATGAAAACATGAAGAGCCAGGCGAAGCTAGATCTTGAATTTCTTGATTCACAACAGCCATTTACTGTTTTCAGGGTGAGAAGCTGTATGGCAGGAGTTTTGAAAATTCAGCGTGAGTGGCAGATGAAACCGTGTATGAGGTGGTGGAGGAGAACAGGATCTCTTGCTTCTTAATTTATTCTTTGAATCCTAGTATCACCCTAACGTTTGTCTTCAAAGTCAAACTCATGTCTGTTGTCAGTCAGCACTTGCCTGCTCTAACTGGGCAGGGGTTGTTCTCGCTTGAACTTTTTGAAATCTCTCCATTGAACTCGACCTAATGGTGTTCCCAGTCAGCTATCAGAGTTTTTGCCTTAGTGGTTTGGTCTTTCAGTGTGCAAACCACAACCTGAGGGCCATCTCACCACCTCAATTTTCCACCTCTGCCTTTGAACACATGAGAATATTCTTTCTGTCTCCACCCCTCCCAAAATAAGTACTTTTCCTGTTTTAAATATGACAGACACTTGTCTATTTACTTGAACTCCTTAAGGAGCATAAAGTTGTGATTTAATTGCTGTCTCCTAAGTATTTATTGGGAAGGCAGGTAGCTGTAGCAGGAAGATCACTAATAGTTGTCTTTTAAATCAAATTAATGTTATGATATGTGTGCAGTCAGTATCTGCATTAATTTTTGGTCTCATCTTATGTTTGTGTTACCCATAAAACCTCTATGACTATTGCTGGGAGTGAGCCAAGAGAAACAATGGCTATAAGGAGTAAAAGCACATCTTCCACATAATTGCAATCACGTTTGAGCTCCACTTGTACTGTAGACTTTAGCTTTCTGCTTCTGTGCATTCCTTCGTTGTTATCACCTGGGTTTCAGCACTGTGCAGGAGCTGTACTGCGCTGAGGCTTTGGGTCAAGTCTCGTCTTGAACACATGCTCTGTCTTTTTTCTTTCTTTCTCCTTTCCTTTGTGTTTGCTCAGACTGAAAACTTTGGTTACAGATCTCAGTGAACAAGTCCTTTGAGCTATGCCAATTGTTTCTGGAAGCTAGTTATTGTGTGTTAGTAAATGAACCAGGTAGGAAGAATGTTAGATATATCAGACTTGCAGCAACAAGTCTTCTGTCAAAAGGAAGAATGCTAACCTCTCCCTAACTGATGAGATATCAGCAGTTACAGCCACCAGCTGGTAGGAAGGTGAGAAACAGAGTAAGCCAGGAACAGGAATAGAGTTGTAAGTATTACAGAATGAGCTGCTTCATGTAGAAGAAAGTTTCTGAAAAGCAGAGACTGTTTCCCATACCACACACGTGGCTGTGCGCTGCTGATACTGTAAGGAAAGTCTCTCGTCTGGGGTTCCCCACCTCCCCTTGCCCCTTCCAGACTTGGTAAATGCTGAAGAGGAACAGGAATTTGAATGCTGACTTAGAGGCATCAGCACATATTCTGTCCTGGTTGGTTTGATTCCTGCTTTTCCAGCTATAGCAGGATTTCTGCAAATGAAATTTCAGGCTCTCAAATGCATCCACTTGCCCAGAGGGGAATAATGAAATCCAGAACGTAGCAATTCAAAACATTCCTGATTCCAAACCAATCCCCTGAGTCACTTAGTGCAAGGGACACAGTTTAAGAGTGAGCTCAGTTCAAAACAAATCTGGAGTTCATTATCAATTTGGGCTGATTTAATCTCGCAGCCCTTTTATTATTCCTTTTTGGGACTCTCTGAGGTGAAAGCTGTTGTATCTTCCAGTGTAGAGAGAAAGTGCCTCGTGTCCGTGATGTGCAGCACAGCCTGTTCGTGTTTGTCTGACAAACTCCAGGACTTTGCAGTCCAAAAAGGAACCTCGTGCTGAAAGTAGGGCATGGTCAAATGGTTTGCCACGAGTCAGTGAGCTCCTTGTGCTTAACTATATTTATCCGTAAAATGGATGTGACAAACTATGAAGCGCATATTTTGGAATTAAATACACCCCCTCCCCCTTTTTTTTTCCTGCATCTGTAACATGCCACTGAAGGGGGTTGCGGTGTTAAGCAGATGCTGTGCCAAGGCAACAGATGCTGAGACAGGATCAGGTATCTACAAAGTTCTCTCCCCTCTCAGAGTCTGGCCTTGTAAGAGTATAGCTGATAGTGAATCGATCTCAGGTGTCAAGGGCTGTACTGCATAATTAATTATAAATTTATATGGCAGAGAGAGAAACGGAGTAATGCTGACTGTGTGTGTTAATGGTAATAAATGGATCTGTTTACTAAGGATCTATGTCACAGCTCATTTTTTTTTAATCTTTCCACTGGTTTATCATTTCATCCAGACTTTTCCATTAATTAATTATGTGGTAATTAGTCCTTGTTGCTGTTTATATATCTGTTTCATCTGAGCAAATTTGTCTTACCTAGGTGACTAAGAACAAAGGCATTTATGAACTCCTGTCTGTGCAAAAAGTGACCCCAACTAAACTGTCCTTTTAATCCTCCGGGTATTGGTCACTTCTGCTACTCTGAAGTAAAGTATGTATACCTGTGTTTCGCAGTAGTATGTCTTCACCTTTCCACACGAGCTGTGGATTTCTTCTCAGTGCATGCCTTCTATACAGCCTGGCTGGGGTATTCTCTGTGTCAGCGAGACATGGGTGTCGTGGATGGGGCACAACTGCCTGCCCCATGGCTGGAGCAATGTCAGGGAGGTAGGGGTTCCTCCCACCGGCTCATCCGCAGTATAGGCTCTGGAAAAAACAGGGGGCAAAGCTCTCGCTCCTCCTGGTACTGGATGTTCTTCTCAGGTAGGAGTTTGTGCCAGATTCCTATGCATGTGGTGAGATGGCAGTCTGCTGATATGGTGTGATTCTTGCACGTGAGCAGCAAGTGGCATACCCTGTACGTGAGGGCTTTTTTCCTGAACGGCAGGCCTGTGAATTTGGCGGCTGGGAGCTATCATGGTGTTTGGATTAGGGTGGCTGTCGAGGACGTGGCCTCTCTTTGCTAACACCTCTCCGTCTGTGGACAGTGAACGTCCTTTAGATACACTCCATGCTCTTTTTGAATTAGGACAATGACTAAAATACAAAACTGTTTTGTTTACAAGCTACAAAACTGTGCACGTTTTCCAGCTGTAACCTAAGGATGTCATTTAATCTTGAGACTCTCCAGCTGCACAGTAACCATGAAAGCTCAAGTGAGAGTTTTATTTTCAATACAGAGGGGAGATGTATATATTATTCATGATGCAACATGTAATGCAGTAAGCAGGTATTTGTGTTTTCATTCAGGTCAGTTATTTGCCGCTCAAAAAACCTAGCAAGTAATAGCTTGGGTTTTTCCCCCCTCTGCTGATTACACTTTATCCTCTTTCCTCATACCCTTCTTATCTATTCTTAATTCTGTACAGAAATGCTTCACTGAACATGTCAGATGTTTAGTATTCCAGGGTTCTCTGCATGGGCTCAGACATTTTAAGCGGTTGCTTTCAAAGACCTATAAATTGATTTACTAAAGAGGAATAGTCTTATCTTAAACTGTTCTGCTTTATCAAAAACAGAGACACGGGAATCGTAAAGAAAAGTTCTTGGTGAAAATTTCAGCATGAATCATAAATTGCTTCTAAGGATATCTGAGTTTTGTTTCTAGTGCAAATGCTGCCTAGTCAAATTTCAATCTGATTTAAAGCCCTGGCAAGCCTTTGATGTCAGTGAGGTTATGCAAGGCTGGCTTTGCAAGCCTCTCGCCATTTCCTCCTACGAACACAACCCAGACTCTCAGTCTCTTCAAGATGAGCAAATACTTCACTGGGAAATTCACTTGGTTTCACCTAGGTTGTGATGTGTAAGGCAGGCAGAAATGAGTATGGGCCATCGAAAGCAAGTCCGATGTGTTAACCTGACCATAGCTGGCCTAGGAGCGTAGCGCTGGCTGAATGCCCAATGCATGAATGACGGGTAGGTGTATACAGACTTTTGTTTCCCTGTTTAACAGTGAGGTAGGGGTATTCTCCCAGTTTTAAGAGGAAAGAGAAATGGATGCCTAAATTCTCCTTATTTTGTCTGGGCAGTGACAATTTCCAAACTGCACTGCACGTTATTACTGTTGTTTCTTTAAGGTAAGAGATCTGGAGGCTGCTAAAGCTTTAATAAGCATGTCTGCAGATAATGGCGTGTACTGCATAGCTCAACTATTGCCTGTGCTTATTTTCAAAGCCTTTCATCTGGCAGAATAGTGTCTGCGTCTTAGTCTCTTTTTGCTCATACTTGTGTTGGTACCGAAGTTGCATAAGTCAGCGGCGTCACAGCATCCTGGTGTATGCAAGAGGAGAAACAGGTCTTCTAGTCCGTTGTTATGTACGAGAGTCGTCTTTTCTCAGCCCTGCTGCCACCTGGGTAGTCCTGTTGCTGCAGTGGGCCGTCTTCAATGTGGCAATCCAGTGCAATTAATAGCGCTGCTTAAATAGGTCCATGGTTCCATTTGGGATACTTTAGGCAGAATGTTTAATAGTCTGGTGTGCTCTGTTACAGTGGAGAAATGACCATCAGTAGTTTAGCTACATATGGCATCAGCTGTGTAAAAGAGTTGTTATGCACTGTAAGCAGGACCAGCCCATCCTAAGCTCTCCACCAAGCCCAAAGCTCACCTCTGGGCGCTGTTTCTATATCTCAAGACTCACAGTGCAAAGCACTCCATTTTCTGTCCAAAAGCGCTTTCAGTCTGAGAGAAGCTCTGACGAGCTGCTGTGACGACCGCGGAAGAAGAAACAAATAGAAAAGGTGGATGGAGATGGCCGAAGGAGAGGAGAAGAGGGGGCTGCATGTACAGAGAAGTGGAATTCTGGCTGCTCAGCTTGGCAGACCAGCTCAGCTAACTGTTGTCAATAGAAATTGGTCTTGCCTTTTCCCTGACTGTGCCCCTGGCAGGTGTAGGTCCCTTGGCTTGTCAGTGCTCAGTACCATGAATCCAACTCCGGCTTGTGCTACAGCCTCTAGGGGAAAGGGAAAGGTAGGATTGGTGTAAAGAGCATAACAATTTGGGATTTGTTTGCTTTTGTAGCTTCTGGACATGGCCTTTCCTGTAGGTCTCCCATGACTCTTGAATGTTCAAATAAGAGAGCCCGAGGCCCCAGGAGGGCTGCTGATCACACTAGCCTTGTAGTAGGGGCTAACAGTGGTAGAGTGTGTATGTGGTTTTGCTTGTGAAAAGAAGTGGAGCATGTTTCTAAGGAGCATATTTCCTTTCTGCCTCCCCTCAGTGTGTACAGATGTTATTTTGGAGAACACTGTGCAGCTACAGTGGTCTGTAGAAATCGTAGACGATGCTGTTTCCTAAAATCCACTTCTCAGTCTCATGCATCTGTGCATGTGTACACTCTGGTAACTCAGAAGGGCTGTTCTTCTAGGTTCCACAATGAGATTTATTTTCTGGGACTTACTGGAAACATTATTAGAGAAAACTCATAGCTAGTGACCCAGCTACGTTGTGTTACTCTGTCTGTTTTTTATTATGCTTGTGGTTTTCACTAGATTTGCTTCAGCTGTGATTTATTTTAATCTTCTGCTCTGGCATTTGCTGTTTAAGCTTGCATATTCCTTTCATTTTGTTGAATGTCACTTCTTTTCTCTTCTCTGAGTTGTGGGATTATTTTGAGGTGACACCCGGGCCTTTGTCTTTCTCCTGAGTACATGGCACTGGTTGTCCAGATCTCGGTCACAGCCGGATTCTGAGTCGACTTGGCATCTCCCGCTTGACTTGGAGTTCTTGCAGCCTTTTTCTGTTACCGTTACATTTCTGAACAGTACTAAAAAGTACTAAAATTGGACTTTAGTTTTCTAAAAGAAAGAAGAGTCTTCTGGCTTTGAACAACATTTCATATGCTGACCACAGGCTAGTTTTAGCATTTAATGATTGAAAGCTAAAGAGAAATTGGGAGAGAGAATGCCTTTTGAGGCTGCTGAAAGGATTAGCCAGGGTAAAGGCTGAAAACACTGAATACTTTAAGCTAAAAACTGTCCCGTAAATGCCAAAGCGCACAAGTACCTGTCCTAATTCTCACGTGTCGCTGCTGTATCTGAATGCCGGCAGTGGAATCTGAACGCTCTGCAGGTTGTACGCCGGAGCGTGGCTTTTACAGGTTTCGGCTGAAAGGACGACCCACGCTGAGCAGAGTGGAAGCGGCTTGAGCTTCCAGCGAAGGCCGAGTCATTTGTGCTGACAAAAACCGTGGCGATTCCAGCGAGCTGGAAGTCCTGTTCTGAAGGTGACTTCTCCACAGAAAATACTGAGAGAAATCCTCAGTCCTGTCTTCTCCAGGGGCTTTTTTGTTTGCTTGTTTGGTGTATGATAGCTAGCAAACTGTAATTTTAGTTGGAGTGTTTGGGAGTTTACTTAATGTAGTATAAATGGTTTGGTGACATTCAAAGGCATCTGAGAAGGTCTTTAAACCTTTTTTTATTGAATTCATTATGTGTAAGTTCTGGGGCAAGTTTTCGGGAGAGAGATTGTGGGGTGAAGTAGGAGCAAAAGTTTTTTCTGTAGTTTTGAGGTTCTTCTGGTTTTGGAGATAGGTAAAATGTGACTGTTACAGACCCCAGGATGTCTTTCATTTTTTGCCCTTCAATGTGTCTGTTAGGAGCTTCCATTTTGTCAGTTCTGTGGAATTTTTCTGGCTCTCAGTCTGTGAGCACAGTGCTGTTGCCTACAAGACCTGTGGCCCAACACTGTGTGTATTGTTTGGGCAGGAACTTCTCATTTGATTACCATATGATTCACAGCCTTGCTGTGATACCAGCTTATGTCATATGTGTCCTGCTCCCACGCCTACAGAGCTCGCATAAATCCTCTACTTTGCTTATGTTTATTTTATTTCTTTTGTAGTAAAAAGGCTGGCTGGAAACCTCAGTTGTGGAAAGCAAGCGTGGTCAGCTATGAAACTGTTTTCTGGCTTTCCTTCCTCTCTTGCTCCATGTGTATACACGTACAGAGCACAGTCTTGTCTTTCCTTCCGAAGCCAGGATCTGATTACAGTATATCCCTGCGCTGTTTCCTCTCTTCCTCAGCTACTAACACAAACCCAGTTATTAATACAAGCCTCGTGTGTTCTGTACCTCTCCTCTACAAAACTGGTGCAAAAGTTGCTGTCCCTTCTGCCAGCGCTTTGAAAGCAACCAGGCTGGTGCTGCCGTGCTGAGCAGGCTGATGTTACTTTAGGGACTTGGTCTGACTGTTTGTTTAACCAGCCCATGCTACGCTTGTATCCAAGCTTAACAGTTCTATCCTCAGTCGTTCCTGTGCAGCGGGGAAAGGGTAGTGTCTCACAGAAATTAAACATTAAGGTTGTCTGCTATGGTCTCTTATCTTGGGGCTTGAGCTTGTGCATATTGCCTGCTTGTCAGGTAGGATCCTGCTGCTTATCTTCAGTGAGCCAGCTGGCAGTCACTTAGGGCAACTTTGAAGTCACACTGTAGCCCTGGGGATGGTATTGGTGTAACTGGCGCAAGTCACCCGGCCAGGGACCCTCAGGCTGTTACTGGAGGTGCTCAGAATATGGCCAGTGTCACTTGTCGAAGATGCGAGGGGAGACTAACCTCTCTGTCCAAGTGCTCTTTTTCAGCTGGGTGCCAAATGTAAAGAAACCAAACTGAACTCTTGGTGATCAGCAGGACACCGTGTCAGTAGGGAGCAGCGGACCCAGCATGGGCTGTAAGTCTGCTTCATCGCCCAGAGCTGGCACCCATAAGGAGATCCAGATTTAGATGTCAGGATTGGGCTCAAGCCTGGCCTGACTAGTGGCCCGATGTGAATTCCCACTGAAACTTTATGGTTTTATTACTTCAGATGAAACTCTGTGTAATCATTTAAACCACTTTATTGTTTGCAAGGCTCTGTCCCTAAGCAGAAGAGCAGAGAAGCTAAGTGCTAGGCAGAAAAATGTCACTGGTAAACCACAAAAACTGGAAAAGAATTTAGAGTGTGAAATAACCCTTTCCCTCACTTTTCCATGAGGCTTCAGTTTGATTCAATCTAATGAGCAAAATACAGCAGGCGCTTTTGTTGGTAGCAGGGTTTTTCCCCGAATCCTTGGTAGCCATAATGCTTTATTTTAACCTTCTAATTTGGTGTTACCAAACAGACTCTCAGGTAGGCTTTTGTGGCCTTAACACACTTGAAGGGAACCACACTTGTCCTGGGGTTCGTTTTGCATAAGATGTAGAGAGATCACCAAGAAACTGCTTCACTTCTCATTTCTGCTTTAACAGTTGTGAACCATGCAACCCTGTACAGTTTAGCTGGCGAAAGACTGTGTGAGAACGTGATTTGGATTTCTTTGGCCAGCATGAAGCTGAAGACACTCAGTGAAGCTGATGTAAAAGTGCTGTGAGTTGAGAGTGGTATGAAGTGGAATATAGTGCTGTGACATTTGTACTGCTTGTGTGTGGTATCTTGGGACAGTGACGGATTAAAAGCAAAGCCTCCAATATAAAGCATCAGGAAAGAGAGACTGGCGTTCCCCGTGCCAGACAGAGCAAGTTTGACATCTCTGCTCCTAAATGTCTGCTATGACAGCGAAAGCAGTAATTGTGTGAAGCTGCAGGAAGTCAGAGTTACGGTTTCATGAACAGCTCTGATTTTTCATAATTTCACATCGAATTGATCTCTTTCTGCTATAGTATGGCGAATGATCTTTAAAATATTGTTATTATTTTGGAGCACTGCGAATGTAGAAATGACAGCAAGGGCTGGCTCCTTGCCACTCCCTCAGCCTTTGCTTCCAGTGTACCTTGGGTCTTCTGCTGGTTTGTTGTTTGGTGGAGGTTTTTTTTTTTGTTGTTTAAAGCAGATAGCTATCCAGACTTTATACGTGGCAGGATAAGCTAGTTGCAATGATAGGCTGTGAAACAAATTAGTAATAAGAAAAAGTTATTTCAGGCTAGTTTATGTGGTGTGATTTATGTGCGTTCCAAAATCACTCTACTTCCATAGTGCAGGATCAGAGAGATGATGTTGAATAATAAAATGAACAAGGAATGTTTATTTAAAAAAAAGACTATGCATAGCAATTGCATTCTGGTTGGTCGGGAGAATGTAAGAATGTTGAAAAGAGATTAAAGAGGCATTAGGGTGAGCCAAGATGTTACGCTTTTTAAGAGAACAGGGAGGGGAAATTCATCCGTTTCACAGTCTGGCTGTGAGTCTGCCAACCCTTAGTCATGGCCTTGTGAAAGGGAGCAGAGAAGCTGAACTGACCGTTTACTTGCCTTTTATTTTTGGAGGGAATCAGTTTGGAATGAAAATAAAAATCAGTCTCTCTTACACGATAAAATAAGCCATTTTCCTTTGGCTAGTATTTGAGAAGGGACGGCTCTGCCTGTCACAAACTTGGATGCAGTTCAGACTTGCTGTGCCGGAGCCTCCCGAGGGGATGGAGCGGCAGGTCCCAACAGGGGTGATGTCATTAGCGTCAGCTGAAGTTGCTCAGAACCGGGCAGGGAATGTGGAAAGCTGCAAGGAAAGAGATAACTTCCATTTAAAGATGACAACTGGAGTCATGAACAAAGTAATGTAGAGAATAAGCACAAGTTCAGTTGGGATTGGTTCCATGCAGGAGGTGACGGTGGAGCACGTGAGCGTGGCTCAGTTGCCTGAATAGCTGTTGGCACAGTCTGGTCAGGCAGTGGTGGGGAAAGGCCTTTTCCTCTGCTCAGAAGTTAAATGGATCACATGCTCTGGCTGGAAGCCGTGCGGATTCATTACTCATCACAGAATTATGGTAAACTGTCCTCTCCGGAGGCTCTGCTCTCCATGCACCCACAGGAACCTGTTCTCTGAGTCTTGCTTCATCCACCTGTGCCCTCTTCCAGGGTACTCTTGTCCCTCGCCCTATTTCGCCTGGCTCATCTGGTGTTTGAAACCAGTATAAGTATGAAACAAAAAAAAGTCTTCGGTCAGAGAAGAAGCTGTGTTGCAGAAGTGAGCCTTACACCTAAAGAATATATTCTTCCATACTGAAAATGCAAATATGTAATAAAAATGCCCATATTATCCCACAGTTCTAGGTGTGGAAAAGGAGGCATGGAGTAAAGTGTCCCCAAGACCCCGAACAAAAGACCCAGCTGGGGATTTAATCTGAGAAGTGTTATGCCCCCTTTCTGCATCTGGAACGTCCTGCTGTTGTCTACCTTGTGACAGCCCAAGCCTTGCGCTCGTCTCTTGCTGCAAGACTCGAAGTTTCAAACAAAGTGAAGCTTTGTATAAAGCTCAAAGTGAAGACGGCTGGTGAAGTTGTGTGCCTTTTAGTCTAACCACAACAGATTGATTTATTTTTTTATATACATATATTTTTCTCTCTAGTCAGATACTGGCAATAAAGAGAATTTCCTGTGTGTGTAACTGGTGACCTTATAAGTCATCTGCCTGCTCCCAGTGGCATGCCCGGGCTTGCCTTTCATCTTCATTCAGTCTTTTAAAGGCCCAGGAAAGCCCAGATAGATTTTAGCCTTATCTCATAATTTGTTGTAAACCAGCTTCTTTGCTGAATAATTGGTTTTGAAAATGTTTTCTATCAGTATAAAAAGATTGCGCTTTTATCAGGACAGAGACGTTGCTACGAGCGTAGAGGCAGCCCTCAGCCCGTGTGCTTTCACAGTGGGTCTTTGCAGAACACTGCTGGGCTCCTCTTTTGCTCTGCCCTGTGGTCTGCCTAGCTGGAGATTTAGGGTGTTAATTGTGAATACTAGAAATCTGTAATTGCAGCAACACCTACCTTGCCATAGACAATAAACTGCTTGCTTTTCAGGTTAATACTTGTATTGAAAAAGCTGCTAACTTTGTCATGACTGTTTCTGTTTGCTGAGGGTTATCTTGCTGTTTGCTTTGTTGTTTTTTTTTTTCCCGAGAGTACTTTGGAGGAAAAACAGAATTATGAAGCAGCCTTGCTTTGAGGCTGATATATAGCATTATGTTTTGTATGAAGCAACAAACTAACGCTTGGCCTTTCGTCTCGGTGGATCATGAATTTAGTGTTCACAGCGATAGGATCTTGTCCCTGTGAAGACTGAGAGCTTTTGTCTGCCGTACCGCTTCCTTCCTCTGCATCTCGGCGCGTTTTCCAAGCATCTCTGAGGCATCGTAAGTGGGAAGCAGTATTGTTAGCTGTCTAACAGATGAGAAAACCAAGGGAAATGCTTTAGTCGCATGATTTAGTGGCACACTGGAATAAATTCAATATTTCTTCTGCTGGGTCCCACGAGCTATGTACTAAACCTACTGTTGCCTTTACAGCCTACTAAGTCTTTTCCCACCATAACCTCCGTTTCAGCACAGTCTTATGATTTGTAATGCTGCCTCAAAATAGTTTTCCTTTTCTTCTGAGGATAGAGAAGTTTTTCTTCAAAATACCTACCCTCCCCCAGATTTTTATTTTTAATCATCCCCTGCTGAACAACTCCACATCAGTCTGATCTCGGCTTGTCCTTCCAGCGGGAGAGAGGGGTTTGCGTAGGCCCCATCCAGAGCAGGGAATGTCAGCGCGCCTCTGGCTTATTTAAGATACGTCTACGATGTAATAAATCTGATGTTGTCATTCTAATGGTACAATAACTTGAAAATGAAAGAAGTCAGCTGGAGGAGTATGTGTGCACTGGAAAAATAATCCAGAATACTGTGCTGGAACAGAGCTTTGGATATTGTTGTGGAAAAATCTTGGAAGCCGTTAGTCTGGTGCACAGAAGCAATGAAGCAAAACAGTGACGCTGGCTTAGAGAAGGAAAAGAATATGTAGAGGTTGCAGGCTTAATGCGTCTGTTCCTTCTAGATTATTTTTCTTTTTTTTGTGGTGGTGCAGGTCTTGTTGGCGCTATCCCTTAGGAGAAGGTGAACATAAAGAAAGCCAGAGGGTAACTGAAACAATGCTGAAGTAGACTCATTGACGTGATTTATTTTTCTGTTGTACCTCCAAGATGAAGACACCAAATAAGCTACATCCATGTGGAAGTGCCTTGAGCTTTTAGGCTGTCAACCAGGTCCCGTGTAGTATGTTGCGTAAAACTGCTTGGTGGAGATGTATTTCACCTGGAGACTGCGCAGGTGCCCTGTGTTCACCTGTAACTATTCAAACAGGAGAAGAATTATTAATAACCACTTGTCTTCTCCCCACCCTTTTCCCTGGAGTGTGTCTGACATCCAGAGCGCTGGGCTTCCTGCTCCACCACAGTCCGGGGAATGATGATGGGCAAAGGCTTTGATGCCCATGCCTCTGCTTCTGCAGTTGAAAAACAGAGATACCGATCTTTCTGTTGTGTAGGAGCTGGGGTAGCTGATGAACGGGGTTTTGTAGGTATTGTTTAAAATTTAAAACTACTTTAAAAGGAGGAAGGGCTAAGCTGATTCAAATACATAAATCAGTCTTCCTGCAAAGAGTGGCTTAGGTCTATTCATTACATCGCAGAAGAAAGGGTAGGAGGAATTGTTGGCTTGTTTTTTCAGTCGATTAGGTGAGAAGAGATCAGAGACCTCTTCCTTCCTACCTAAGAAATGCAGAGCTGGAAGCAGTTCCTGAAGGTCCCGGTTAGGCCTGAACCTCAGAACTTTAACCATGTTTGAAAAAGGAGTTGATGATGATGTCTTCCATGAAGCTTGAATCGGAACCAAATTTTGACAAATATACGATGTCTGTGTAGCAGGCCCCCATGCTGTGTCATAGCCTTCCACAATAGTGTGAAGTCCAGTCCTCAGGTTTTAGGCAATGTACAGGTGCAGGTGAAAAACCATTTTCCTTCTCACTGCTTGGCGGGGAGAGGAGAAATGCTAATATAGCTGAAGTGCACTTCCTTTCACTGTAAAATACAATAAACAAATTTGGGAATAAAACCTGATGCAACAAATGCACTTAACTTTTATTTGTGGATAAGACATTTTGGCAGCAGAAATCAAAAAGACTCTCTGAGATAATGACCTCTATTTCCCTGTAAAATTTCCTGCATTCTGCTTTTCATTAGCTATTTGCTTATGAGATTTATATACTGTATAGATAAGAAAATATATAAAATAGGAATTACTGTATGATTTAGACTGAACATGGACCTTAGGGATGATGTGGTCAGGCTTGTAAGAGCTGGACTTTTTGTGGTTTGCTGCAACACAGTTCTTACTCAAGTCAATGCATGAGATCACTCAAATCAGTGAAGGCCCAACAGCTTCTGTAATTATGGCTGAAATGCTCTGTCACGCATAATTAGGAGTTGGATTTTTCCATCTGGGGATGCCCTTGGTATTTATGGGGGTATGTGACAGGGAGGAAACTTTCTGATAACTTGGAGCGAGCCTCTTCATCCTGGGCAAATACTTGATGATTTAATGAAAACTTTAGCTGAGATACTAAATGCTTTTGGTTCAGTGTTGTATCCTGAAACTTTCCCCAGCCCAAAAGGATTAAGAGATTATTATATTTTTTTCCCCAGAATGTTAGCTCTGGTGGGAGATTAATGGGAGATTACTGGAGCTGTTTAAGAGGATTCAGCATCGTGAAGCTGAACCTCATTTCAAGTCTTCTTTCATCGGGATGCTTCGGTGTGTATGGGGTGGGGAGAGATGAAGAAAGTAGGAAAAGTCTTTCAAAGAAATCCATTTTACATGTGCCTAAAGATCTTCTTCATGAAGACCTAGTATATAACCGAATGGAAATTCTGTACAGAAAGATCTTGCCCAGAAGGTGTCAACAAGCTTCAAGGAAGCCGGTGCTCCCATGTCCTGATGTTTGCACTGTACTAGGGAACAAAAGCTGCATGTGTGTAAGCAGAGAATTTCCTACCTTCTTTTCCTCAATTGCAGAAGTTTTTTCTTTTTCCGTAATGTAACAGTAATGATTGTACTTCCGCAGGGGTTACCCAGAATTGCAACACATTTTTAAGACGACCCATTAGTCAACATGTCTGAGTAATGTCAAGGATACTCAGAGATAACGTTTTCCCTAACTGCCCTGTAAGAGCAGCCTTCAGGGCTGAACATAGCAGCTATTAAAAAACACACCGCAGCAACTTTACAGAAAACAGTTTAGGCCAGGAAATGAAGAAAATTTTAAACTACACCTGTCACAGGTGAGTTAAAGCAGTTGGAAAGATATTGTTCATGTTCAATTGTATCGGGATGTTTCAGAAAACGAGTGACGTGAGCTTGAACAGTTGTACCTCTGAGAACGTAGTATGCGAAGTCACCACATTAGTTAATAAATTAATTGCTCAGAGTTGGGAAAAACCAGCCTGTGGGTTATGTCCAATTCTGTAGCTTTTGTCTCCTCAGCAGGCATGGCCAGATTGAGTCACAAGCATGAAAGCTCACTTCTGTGAATCCGATGTCTGCACAATTACGGGAAAGTTTTGACTTTCATATGAAAGTGCTGGTACAAGAATAAGCTTCAGTTTGTGTCCTCAGGGACTGAAACCCTCTAGGAACTTCTGCCTAGCTGAAGACAGTCTAAAATGGTTACTCTCTCCTAAGCTTTTTAGGCTAAGGCCTGCAGAGCATCATCACACTTTGATGGTCATGTTGGACTACACATGGCAGCCAAGCCTCCTGTCTTGTGAGTAGATGCTCTGGCTGGCCCAGCACAAATACTGTGGCAATAAGCATAGACTCTTCCATGCTTCCCACCTCTCTGTGCCCGTTTTTGTGGGGAAGGAGAGAGGAGGGATCCTGAACAGGCCAGGGCTTTAATGAGCTGTGGCACCGGGAAGTGCTTTGGACTTGCCAAATGCGCTAGTCCAGCCCTGAATTCTCAGCATTCACCAGACTGCTTCATAAGAACAGCGGAACATTTTGTGTGTCTGCTGGATAGCAGTTTTCCTTTCTTAACTAGTAGGACAGCACTGCTGCGTGTGAGCAGCTACTGATTTTTGTTTGCTTTTGACCCCAGCAGTGACTGTATTTCCTTCTTCCATGAAGCGCTGCCTATAAACTACCTTGTTTAATTTATAAGGAAGTTCTTTTAGATACTTCAAGATAAAAGGCAGCCACTGCTTCAGAATTAATGATGTCATGCCAGCTCCATCAGACAGTTTATGAGTCTTGGCTTCTTAGACTCTCATAAAACAGGTAATTTATCAGTTGTGCTAAATGAGAGAAATCACCCTCCAGCTGAAGTCGGGAACATGCATGCTTTGATTGCATTGGTAGGGGAAGAGAACATTATTGGATGAGCTGTCATGTTGTAACTAGATCAGCACAGTGTTTTGTTTTGGAGTGAAATTGTCTAAATATTGAAAAAATGTTCTCTAGTTATGAACTTTGAGCATCAACTGACCGTTTTTTTTTTAAACACATCGCACATAAAGTCCCTTGGCACACTGGTGTTATACTTAAGTCTAACTCAGCAGCAGCACCAATAGCTCTATGGTTTTTGGATTGGAGCATCCGTCTTCAAGTGTGAACCAAGAAAGCTCATGTGTGAGAACTTCAAATTCTGGAAGTTTTAGTAAGAGATGTTCAGTGCCCTAAGAATCTTAAGATGTTTGAAAAACAAGCAAACGCCGCTTCCCTGCCCTGAACAAAAGCTAACAAACAAAACCTCACCCAGCCAACCGAAAACGAACCTGAGGAGTAAAGAGAAGTCTTTATTTCTGGTGACAGGTAGTAAGTTTAGAGGCAGAGAAGTGGACTTGCCCATGGTCCCTAGCAGAGCTAGGGAGACAACCCAGACCTCCTGCAAAACCATTTCTCCCTGCCTGTTGTACCAAGCAACTTGCTAATTTGAGAGTAATATCGTTCCAGTTCTCAGGCTATCTAGGCTGATGTAATATTTTGGCTGGAATCAGGTGGATCATAATAAATTTTCTGGAACCATTTCCAGTTCTCTTTTTCTTTTCTTATAAACAAGTTCTTGCACTTGGCAAATTCAATTTGTCTCAGAATGCCAAAACTATGAAGAAGTTTTCTACTAATTTCTGAAAGTAAGTCTTTTACTGTTTTCTCTAAAAGCAGAAGAGATAAATTTAGGGGATCCTACTGGATTTATGATGTTCAGTATTTTGGCAGTTTCTATTATTTCTACAAGACATGATGGCAATATAAGGGTGTGATTTTGTGGCAGCTTAAGCCAAACTAAACTGGGGTTGCTGCAGTCTCAGCCATCCCCCTTTACTGCCAGGCATGTTCCCATTGCCTCTTTAAGCCTGCACTTGTACTTCTGTATTTATACAGTGCTTATGCTGGGGCAAGGAATTGGTGTGACCAAAGCTAATCCTATTCAGAGAGAAGGTATAGCAAAAAAAACCCAAACCACACACATCCCTCTGTTTCCTTGAAGCATCTTATGATACAACTGCACAAATACCAATTCTGATAAAAACAGAAGCCGGGAACACAAAGCTTGTGGTCGAAGTAGAGAGGCAGGAGCACAGCAGCTCTAATATTGGAGGTAGTTCAGGGAAGTCTGAAATCATTGTAGGGGGTAATGAGAGTATGAAGCCTTCAGCTCATTTTTAATGCCCTAGGTCTCTTTGAGAGACTACCTCTTATCTGTGTCAGTCCTCATGGAGTGGGTAATGTGGAGATGTCTGGGTGCCATCTGGCCTGAAGCATGTGATGAGGATGATCTTTCATCAGGTCAGCTCTTCAGAGAGGGTGAGAGGTGATTCAGTCTCCAGGCAAAGATAACAGGTTAGACAAGTGCCGGTCACCTGTGGGGTAGGGTGATGCGAGAGCTGTGATTTGAGTAGCCCATGCTGTTCGCACTGCAGATCCTGAGCAAGCTGTGAGATAAAAAGGGATAAAAAATTTGTATTTATTGACTGGAGTGTCCAGGCACCTCATTGAAGACATTACACAGAGGCTCATGTTGCAAACACAAGAGAAACGTTGCTTTTTTTTTTTTGACAGTTTTGGACAAGTAATAGACAAGTCTCTTGCATCTGGGAAATGAGAATAGCAGAGGCTGCGATAGCTGCAGGACGTATTTCCTGCTCTCAAAAGCTGCAGCTTTTGCCAACTGTCAGTGACACAATGGATTTTTAAACACTATGTGATATAGCTTTAGCTACTGCATATAGCCAAAACCGAGAGGTTTGGGCTTGACTCCTCCTGAAGTTTTCTCTGTGCATACCAATTTTTTTGCTGTCTTCTGTTTTTTGCCAGCTTTGATCCAAACTTACGCTTTTTGATGCTGGCTTTTATAGTTTTATATTCTAGCAACATCACCGGATACTGAGAAAGCTTTTCCGTCTGATCCCTGGCTAAAAGAGTACTGTCTGTGACCTGCTGGTTTACTGGTAAAAATGGGAGAAACTTAAAGAGGGAACAGAAGAAATCTCTCTCCTGTACTCTAGAGATAGTTTGGTGGATGCTGTAGTGACATTCCTCAAGGTGAGCTGGAGGAGACGGATTGCTTACGCCTAAGTGAGACACCCAGCATAATACAAATAGAGTAACAGTGCAACTGGAGCTCAGGATTCCTGCTGGCTTTACACAGCACAGAGATTTCCACATTAGTTGCTGTCAGCATGGAGACCCCTTGACATTATTAGGTCAAAGAAAGGTGCTAATCCATCACAGAAAATGGCTCAGCACTTGATTTATATTCATTTATCTTCGCTCTGCACAAATGCTTTGTTCCTTATCCTTCTTTGAATCAGGCCAGCCTAATATATTGGCATCTCAATCATCATTTGACTCCTACTGAGATGAAGCAGCAGTGGCCGGGCCTGCAGGGCCGTAACAGTAAATCAGTGATTTATTAGTAAGAATAGGGCAGGAAGGTGAAGAGGATCTTGAAGAAAATAGGTAGTTAGAGGATGGTAACATTTTTCTGTTCGTGTTTGATTCTTCTGTCCTGAAGAACTGTAAAACAGCAAAACCAAACCAAATACCATCAGGTTTGAAAGCACGTTTTTAAAAAATTGATTCCCTTATCTTTGTGTCTTATTATGGTGATCTTGAAATTAGCCTGCAAAGGTGCACGTGGAAACGGACGGACTTTGCCCAGATAGCTACAGCGGCTATCGGGTTCCATCACTATGAAGAAGAGGCAAGTCCAGCGCTGCTGGATCACCCTTTGTTTATTGTGCTGCTTTCCAGGGAACGAGGTGAGGGGAAGGGAGGCAAATTATATCGGGAGTTAAAGGATACAGGGTGTTATTAGTTCCTCGAGACCCTGAAAATCTTTAGGAAAAATAAAATATTTCCAAGAAAAGAAAGCAGAAGTGGCTCTGATTTATTGGACTGTTTTCCAGCGCTCTCCCATTCTTTCACGAATTCCTTCATCAGGGAACATTTGGGGGTTTTTTCCTATTCCTTTCCCACCATGCTTCTTCCCATATATCCATTTCCAGCCTCTCCGAGTCTCCTGTGTGCTCCTTTCCCTTCCCTGTTACAGTTGTATTTCTTTTTGGGGAAAAAGAGGGATCTAAAGTAAAATCTGAACTCCGGATAAGTCTACATTGTGGAGCATCTGGGTTTCAGATCCAAGTGATGCGTCCCATCTCCTATTCCAATCTTTACTCCTATCTGCATTTTGAAATTCCCAAAATGAAACTGCAGTGTAGTCTGGTTTTAGCCTTTGCCTGCTTGCCCTTTTTCAACAGAACAGTCTCTCATTTGAACTGTTGCTTCAATAATTTGGTGGAAGGAACAGAGTGCCATTTGAGGAGAAAAGTATTCTTAGATTGTTGAGCCTCCCCAAATCTGCATCTTCTGTAATTGAAGCTTTTGCTTTCCTCCATGACAAATTTTAAAACCCTTCTAAGACATTTTTTTTTTTCTTGGCAATAGTCAAAGCTATTAATGTTACTAGGATATAGTGGTTGCATACAAACAGCTGGACTGAAAAAGTGATTACTTATGTGGTATGGGATTATTTATGTGGCATGGACCCTTGCTTTTTAAGTACTTCCATGCTGTGCTTCTCTGCTACACAGCAGTAAAGATGCTGCACGTTGCCATCGGAGAGAAAATCGCAGTGTAGAGCAAGATATTCTGGGTTCAGCAGAGAACAAACAACATTAAAAATATGAGTTTTATCTTATAGCCTAATGAATACAGAAGTTTTATAGATAGAGGTAATACTATGATAATTTATTAAATAAAAAGGTTTTTCCAGCTGTGTTATTTTTTTGTCAATGAAAGGATCTTCCTCTGAGAGACAGTTTACCATTATTTTCCTAAGAGTTGTTGGAAGATTCCCTGTAACCTTAATCTTTACCACCAGCATGTGACATGCTGCCGTAGGAATACCTTCCCATTTAGGAGCAGTCTTGTTCGTTGTTGGAAATGGGTGCTGGCTGAAAAGGCAGAGAAGAATGCAAAAGGATAATAGCTGCCAGCTTGTGTCCTTCCTCAGGTCATCTTCTCTAGCAAGTGGGTGGCTATGGTCCTGCTGTTTGAATAGCCCCTGACTATGACCATGGGCAAGTTATTTTAGCACAGTATAATTCAAGATTACTTGAAAGATAGCTGACTTTCTGATTTTGAAAGGTACGTAGAAGAACAGGCCGCACGGTCACAGAGAAGCGGGTAGGCACTCCAGAGTTTGTTTCCTACACCTCAGGTCTCGCGGGCTTTGCCAGCAGTGATGGGGATGAGGCCAAGCTGCTCATCGGGCAAAAGCGTGAGAAATGCCGCTTTCTTTTGCAGTTAGCAGCAAGGGTTCCACAACATTAAAAGAAAACTATTTTGGTTATCTCACTGGTAGAAATGGTGGGTGTGAAATCACAACGTTATTTTTGCTTATTGTCTGTGAGAACAACCACTTCTGGTTTTGGGGTGCTGGCTGCGCTTTTGCCAAAGCTGCTCTGGCACACGTGTGCTCACCCTCTGAGCTCCCCGGTGTTATTCCCACTGAGGACACTGTCAGCATCCCTGTAGGTGCGCAGGATTGTGAAGCACTGAGAACCTGTCTTGCTCTAAAAAAATACATTCCTTTTTACTTCTTTCCTGTTTTTTCATTATCTCACCTGAAGGAGGTCACCTCTACAAATAATTACAATCCAAGTGTCAAGAAAATAATTGCGTGCTACGAAGTGATGTAATTGGAAACTCACCTGTGAGAAAGCTTTAAGAAGATAGCACACTGCCCAAATCAGTTGAGTTGAAGGGTTGAATCCATTGCACGTACAGAGCATGGGTGTAATAAAGATATCAAAATGTATTTTGCCTGTTTAAAAAAAAAAAGCAAATTACAAGACTGACATTCTAATTTTCATCCTCTACACAGATGCCATGTTAAAAAATGAAAGCATGTGGTAGTGTTTCCAGATTCTTCAGAGAACCGTGCCCATACAGTCTGAGCACCGTAAAAATTGCTGCTTTTTATGCTTATGCAAAAAAGATGCTGTTCTGGAATAAAAATATAGGCAACCTGGTTTTATTCTGAGTTATAAAACAATGCTGGGGATCCATTAATCTGAGTGGTTTCCTGACCAAGTATTTAGATCTTAATGTAAATGTCTATAAATAATCTAGTGGCAACAGTGTTCTTTTGAAAACAAAATTCAAAGAGGCACTGTTTGAAAAGTGAATTCTTGCTTAGGGCAGTTATATTTAGGGCTCTAATGGAAGTGTACAAGTTATGCTTTTTATACAAACTATAAATGGCTACAACCAAGAGACTTAGACTTTGAAATGCGTTTGGCACTTAGGCAATGAGAGGGACAGGCCAGAGCCTTGTAGTGGAGTCGTCGGGGGATTTTTTTCTGCTCACTTTACAAGTGTTTCCAAATTCTTATAGTGTTGCTACCCCTAAAGAGTACATTCAGAAACAGATATTGTATCAACTCTTGTTCATAACTGGTGTTGAGCCTTGAAAGGCTGAATCCTGGGAAGAGTACAAGCCTGACAATGATGAGCACAGGGGGGCAAGAAAGAAGAATGCAGATGCAGAAGTAGAGAGTAAAATAGGTGCCAGAAACCAGAGTGAGCGGTGTACATCATGGAAGAAAGCCAAGCATGAATATAGATGGTAGGAGACGGTCCTTTAGTACCCCATGTGATGTGGGAAATAGGCTAAGGTGTTGCAAAGACAGAGGGCAAAATTCAGTAGTCAGTGAATAAGTGGAATTCCTCAACTCCAGTTCTGAGTCTTTAAACAAATTGGTCATTGTTGAAAAGCTCTCCAGGATGCTTTGATGTGAGGAAACAGAAAGTTGCAAAACACTAATCATTAGTAAGAGAATGATTTACGGTATTGTGGGGAAAAAAACCTGCCAAATACTTCCAAGTGTTTGTTTGAGGAAATAAAAATTAGGAGTAGCTTCTGTTCTGAGACAGAATTGTTGCTGGTCTTTAGCGCTATCAAAATACTCCTAGAGAGTAAACCCTGTCTAACGGCGCACGTCAAACACAAACATTGTTATCTGTATGGTGGAGATTTGTGTTTGTACTCATCCCAAAAACCTGCGCTCACTAAAGCTGCTATTGGGCTCCAGGCAGTTCTGGGGTAAGAATGACAAAGCTTGTGATTCATCAACTACTCATGCACGTAAATGCTGGTGTGAGCAATTTACTGTAGTTACACTGACAACAGTATTGGAGAGTAAACGCTAGGTATCAAATCTACAATATACTGTCTCTTATTTTTTTTGGTGAACTACCCAGGATATACCCGCCTAAAGTTTTGTGTTGTCTGGCCAGTGACTCAAAACCTGAATCATTTTGTCTGCAGGCATGGTATGCGTGTGATCATCCTAGTGAGACTCCAAACTTTGCCCTCTTGAGGTCGGACTTTATGGTCTCAGGACTGCGCTGTGTTTCACTTAGATAAAATTTCAATCTTATATTGAGTGACATGCATATTTCACCCTAACAAAATCAAAACTGCGCAGCAGAGGGCCGGTGTTGCTGGCAGCTAATGGAGACAGTCCTTGGGTTGTCTAAAAAAGATCAGTCCTTTAGGAGCAGTAGTTTGGTTACTCCTGGGTTCCTATTTCCTCATGGCTTTTTTAAAGTAAGTGTAGAATAAACAGCTTTTATGATGCTCTGATATTTTAAGTCATTAACTGATGTAATTGCCATCTTGATGTTTATTATGAAGTGACTACAGTTTCTAAAATTTTATTTTACTGTTTACTACAGCCAGGAGAGTCTAATGAGAGTAGATTTTATCAGGCCAAGGGCTCACCTGTATGAAGAAGGTGATGGGCAGGGGTCATGTAGAATAAGCTCTTTCAACAGATGACTCTGAAGTAGCTGCAAAGGGATTGCATGGGACTGTTCTGGAGGACTGCCCTCGTCAGATCCTCCATCGAGACGTTCCCTAAGAAAAGGAACTGGGAGTGACAGAGGATATAAATTTACTATCCTCTTGGTGTTTGGCAAGCATACAGATCATGGGATGTATAAATAGAAGAATTGAACGCAAGTGAAGGGCGGTCATTATGGGATGTACAAAGAGCTTAGTCAGACCACATCTGGAGAACTGGGCCTGATTCAAAGACCATATTTCAGGAAGGACAGTAAACAATAAGGAAGGGAGTAGAAGTGGGTATTGTAGAGACCATGGGGGCTCTAGCTGGTGCCTGCAGTTTTGTTAGACTTATGCTGCAGTCCCACTGGTTTCTCCAAATGAAGGTGGGTTTACTGTAAAAGCACCTAAATTGGAGACTTCTAAAGAATTCCAAGGGAATGGAGAAAGTGATACAAACCTCTTCTCCGTAAGCTTTCTAATCCCCATGGTAAGGCTATGAAAGGACTCGGTGTTTCTGGAGTTGCTGCTGTTGTATCTCTCTCTCTCTTTCTCTTTTTAAAAATAAGGGGGTTTTTTTTAGCTTTCATATGTTGTTGCTTGTATATATATATGTATTGTTTCTTCTTTATAATTTCTTATGGTATTTTTGCTATATTTGTTAGAATAATTGTCCCAATATTGTATCCACATCAGAATCTCTATTAGTCTTAAATCCATTTTGCCTTTCTTCACCCTCACAGTTGGGTAAAGCTTCTCTTCTTGGGTCATAAACTCCACTGAGGTGGACTTGAACATTGTTGTGTTATTGTGTCCTTTCACCTGAGAAGCTGCTGTGTCTCGGGAGAGTTTTGGGAGTGTTGAAGGTAAAAAGGGCTATGTAAACGAAAGATGGGCTGTTGCTAAGGGACAAAAAATGTACTGTTAACACATACAAGAAATGGGGACACTGATGAGATGTTAAGTAGCTTGAAGGAGTAAGATGAGAATGAGAAGTGAAGCAAGAACGCTGCTTCTGTCAGACTACCCTTAACAGGAATGAAACAGTATCCACATTTTCCAGATAAGTGAATTCAGACACTGAGTAAACTGGTCAGGGTTTACACAACTAATTAATGCTAAGTCTGCTTCCTGTTGGACCACAGTCATTTTTCTGGTTTTGTATTTCTTTCACAGTGTTTGTAATCTATTTATACCGAGCATCCTAAAACTTTCTCTCTGTTTTTTTCATTTATATTTATAGCCCAATATGGGGTTTTCTCTTTAATGCGCCTTGCTGGATCCTAAAAAGAATTGTCCTAGAAACATAGATGGTTTTATCTCTCAACCTAACATTGAAGTTTAGTGTGGGTCTTCGGCTGTTCTCAGGCCCTGCATAGAAGATCAAATGCCTGGGAAGCCACATGTGTAAAACTGTAATGATCAGCCTAGTTTTAAGGATGTGCTCATTGACATACACATGCTCCTTTGCAAAAGCAGTTGTAGTCACAGTACTAGGAAGCATTTACAGTTTATATTTACACATCATATTCTCTAAGGTCTTTTATTATGACATATGAAGTAGGTAGCACAGTTCTACAAACCTAGACTAAAACCTCGCAGTCATGCGATGTATTTAAAATCTCTGGGTCCAGGTTGTGAGAGCAATGGCTCTGTGTTGGCCAGTTTCATATAGGCAAGGTCTAATGGCACAGGGATTCTGAACTGGGACATCTGCACTTTGCAAAGAGCTGGCTCTGATGCATGGGCTTGATAGTTGTTTCTTCTCCTTTTGTCTCTGTTTCTCCATCTAGGAAATGGGAATGAGGACAATCACCATCTCATAAAAGCACTGATACCTTTTATCTTGCAAAGCGTGCTGCTGCTTAAGATAAAATTTGCTATGTTTTTTGGCAGTCATTACAATGTAAGCCAAGGATATGTTCTCTTGAGCTTGTGTTCAACTAAGCACTTGGGGCCAAGCCAGGGCAGTGGCTGTCCAGAAGACCACAGGGATATGGAAGTGGGATTAATGACTCAGTGAATACTGACTTGGTACTAAACCAAGGCCTTTCTCCTACGTTTATGGTCATTTAGAATCCTGTATATCACAGCTGGATTCAAATATAATAGTTCTTATAGATACTTCCTACCTTCTCCCTTCCAACTTCCAGCCCAATTTCACCATTTTCATAGCAAAAGTGAGGCAAAGTATGTCGACCGTTTGCAAGTGCAGGGTGAAGACAGGACACAGTTAGTTACCTAGGAGTAAGGAGGCCTTTAACTATTTGCAGTGACCCCCAGTAGGCTTCTGCTCTTTCTGCGGGAGTGCATACGGAAGGGGGGTGTTACAGCTCCTGTCGCACTGCAGAACTGTGAGCTCCACTGCTTTCAGCTGCTTCTGGACCACGAGGTGCTGCCGTGATCTGGACCCAAGAAAAGGGGGAGTGGATTTTGAGAGTGCTTTAAAACTCTGTTTTGGATATTTTGGTACTTCAGTCAAGCAATGCCTGTTGACACTGAGCTACGTGAAGGACCAGACTGCATGCTTTAAGACAACGCATCTGTGATAACATTCCTAAAGTCCAGGCAAACTGCATTTTGTTAATTTGAAGGGGACTTTGTTTCTACAAGCAGTTAGACCAAGACTGGGGAGCCAGTGTGAGGGCTGTGTGAATCAGGCAGGTCTGTCCAGAAGCGTCTGATTAGGACAGCAGCACTTCGATGGAGAGATTCAGTTGAGCGCTTACAGAAGATTTAAAGATCTTCTCTCTCTGCTTGAAGCTCCTCCCTCTTCTGCTTTTCCTCCTGTTTTCAATTCCAGAATTACCGTTTAATGTGGATGCAGATACAAGCAACTGTGTTTAATTTTTCTTACTGCTGACAGGGACAAACTGAAAGAGATGCCTGCCTGCTTTATGGCAGAAGCCACATTATTTTCCTATATGTTAGCAATTATATGCATTGTTTCCTGATCACAAGTCTTTCTCACATTCTGTAGCATGACTGTAGCTGATTACAGAGCCTGATGTGTTTAGATTTGAGTGAGTTATATCAGAAACACTTTGGTTGCCTGTTTTTTGGAGAGTGGGGAACGTTTGTTTATATTCTGCCAGAATGATCCTGTCTCATTTCATAAAATAAAGGAGGGCTGAGCTTTCCTAGCTGCGGTAGGTCAGCAAGAAGAAAACTGAGCTCCAGGAACTGGCATTCATTCTAGGTGGTGCTCTGTACTCGGAATTGATTGGCAAGAGGGAACTGCATGGGATTGTGTTGCTTGGGAGAATGGGAAACAAAAAACAAGGAGAGCCTTGAATGCTCCTTGCCATGAAGAATTACAGGACTTTGTACGAGGTGACAGCTATCCTGATGTCACGGCCAAAGTCCAATGTGGGAACTGCGATTGCAGTTGGAGAAGGTTTTTGACGGGTCCATTGAAATCAGTGGGATTTGGCTGTTTGCTTCAGCGTAGTCAGGTCACCACCATCTGCCTGCAAAATTTTGGCCTTCCAAATCACAGCTCAGTTCGCTGGGATCAGCTATTGTTCTCACCTCGCTGAACATTTCATATGGAATTTATCACAAGCCAAATATTGCAAAAGTACGGTGATGCTGGAGACCAAGACAATTTTTTCTTACTTGGTTTCCTAATACATTTTTGTAGCATATTCACAGCAGTTCTGATTTTGCATATGTGGTGTTCTGCAGTATTAGGGGCTTTTAGAAACAATTTCTAGCATATAAAGACACTCCTGAATTTTCTGAGGGCTTTTGTTTCTGGTGGGTTTTGCCAAATCAATACTTGTTTCGTGTTGTGCTAATTTGTATTATGGTGGTGACCAGTAATGATCAGCACTGTTTTAGGTGCAATGCAAATACAATACACAGAGAGAATCCTTGCCCAGAGAACCTGATTTTACTCTGGCCAAAGGGAGAAATCAATATACATTGTATTGACTTTACTAGGTGTATTAAAAAAAAAAAAAGGCACTTTTTCTGTGTCATTAGTTTACAGTGTATACTCCTGTCCTAATTATATTTCTGATTCTGTGCCTAACCTGGCACGAATACAGCCAGTACATTTCTGAAATCAGGGATTTCGTACCCTGGGCGATTTCCATGAGGAATCCCAGACAGCAGAATTCGAGTGCTTTCCAGACAGGTTTGCTTGGCCCTTTGCGACTTGTGAGTGGCCCCATCTTAACCTCCAGATATCGTGTAAGTGTTTGAAGGTCATCAAATGGCTCGGGAGTTAATCGCTAGGAAGTTGTCTCCCAACACGAAGGATTTAGATTAAACTAGAGGAGCACAGAGAAAATCATTACAGCGAGGTAGCAATGATGGCTGGACTTTTGTCATGAATGTAACATGCAAACAGCATGAAGTGTGAAGATAACATGGGTACTTTAAAAATGTTTTGAAGTAAGGTTTTCAAACTTTCAAATCTCAAAATAAAATTCAGGGAAAAGTCTGCATTTGCTTGTATCTTGATATCAAAAGAGCGGAGCTTGATGTCAGCCTCTGAATTGCCCCAGGACATTCAGAGAGGGCCCCAGGGTTCCTTACAGAAGGTGCCTTGCTGGCTGGCTGGACTGAGTGCCCAGCTCGGGGAAACCAGGCAGGATTTTGCAGAGCCCTGCTCCTGGGAGCAATCACATTGTAGCCAAAGCTCTCAGCAGAACTGCTGCACCTCTCCAAGCAGAAAGATGTCCAAGGGTGTGAGCAGACTTTTCCCTGGACCTAGCTCAGCCTGTGGAAACATTTTCAGTTGCTGTTAAAAGGCATCAAGTTACAGACAACAATTTCAGAATCTTTAGGCACGCAGAATAATTTGAGTTTAAGGAACTGCTCAACTGGAATTCCACCCAGTCGTGACTGCCTTTTAAGATTGTTGGCAGCAAGTGCCCATGAACGGGTTTCGTATATTAACTGAGGTAGAATAAGTATGCCTTTACTTCCAGCTGTCATTTCAAAGACTATGGAAATATCAGAAACAAATTCTTAGCCAGCCATGCCTTAATCGCAGCGCTACAAACGTGCTTTCAGTCGGCCTGCTGCAGGGTGTTGTCTCACGCCGTTCTAGAGAGGTGACTTCTTCGCTCCTTGTGCTCTTGAGGTTTGATCTAAGCCATGTTCAAATTAATGGGCTCTCACTAACTTCACCTGGGCTTGGATCCTATACTTAAAATCTTGGTTAACAGAAGAGAAAATAGTTGACCAGAACTCCGGGATACAGCCAGGGATGTGTAGGAAACACAACGCAGCCCTCATCAGAGAAGAGATTGTAAGAACAGGGCTGTGCACGCCTGAATGGTTTGTTCCCGCACGGTAATTCCGTGCTGTTTCACATTGTTGTTTTGCAGGAAAAACACATTCTTGAACGTCAGGAAACAAATTGGCAGTTTTAACGTGATTTCAAGCAGAGAGTGTTTTGGCATGAATTGATTTATCTCAATCACGGTCTGGCTTATTTAGCCAGCCATGATTAAAACCAGTGTTGCCACAGAGATAGAAATAAAGAAATGTGAATGCCAGCTAGAAACAGAAATTGCTCCTATGGTTTATATCATTATAACACCTTTTGACTGCAGATTTCTTGATTTGGGTGGGAAGAGAGCAGGTACCGCGATTTGGGGTACAAGCAGTCATCACAATGCAGTTGTCTCTGTAATCAAATAATGTTTTTTTTAATTGGTATTAAAGATGTTCATAATTATAATACCAGTGGGCAGAGCTTGACTGCAGATGTCCTTGTGCCTGAATTTCTGATCCGAAGAGCAAAGATGATGCTCTCCCAACTCTGTGCAGTTACTGGAAACATATCGGAGAGGAAATCCTGATTAGTGTGCTGCAAGACGTAAGAATTGTGGGGTATGTTTCTACCTTGCTGCCCGTTCGGTCACTGCTCTCCATCTGCCTCAAGAGCAGTGTCGAGAGATGCGTTTTCTCATTCCCAGGCCTGCTCATGCCTAGCGAGACCTGCCAGACGTGGGGAGCCTTTGTGAAACCTTACAGAACGAGAGCTCGATTCATACCCCGTTGCCATCCCGGGGGAAATCCCCGGTGGCATCATCGGGCTTTGGCATTTGGCCAGAGTCTTGGTAACTTCATTATTTCTCTGTCATTCAGAGACGGTGTTCCTCAGCCCTGCCGAGGCAGATGAGAACATAAAGCTTGTTCACAACTATCTGGTGTGCGTAATTTTTCCAAAAGTAGATAAATCATCCCTGTTTCCTCTTACCCACAGCACCTGGCAAACTGTTAACTAAAAAACTGAGAAAATGTTGTATCGTTTGTGAGCCAGCTTAAATCATTCTACAAATCTTTATTTTTAGTTCCTTGCTAGAAAGCAGAACCAACTGAAACTGGCGGGCAGAGGAAATGTGCCCCTTTTTTTTTTTCTCTGCCTGGCTTAGTAATGTAACTGCTAGTTTCTGTTTTCACCTCTGTAGAATTTTATGCCTCTATTTGAAACTTTTGACAAATCAGTCTTATTTTCATTCTCCCTCTTGCCATAAATTCAATCCATATGTCTTTAAAACATCCTTTCATAGCTTTGACATGGAAAAGGAAGTGGCTTAGGCTCTGTATAGGAGGCTACAGTGTATTTAAAGCAAGCTCTTCTACTTTGCATGCATCGCTTCTGTTAGCTCTTAAAGCCTCGACTTCCGAATTATTCAGGTTACAGAGGGCATTGGCAGAGTTTTCTCCATTGACTAACAGTGATGTACAGTGAAGAAGCCCAACAGGATAAATCGTTCCCTTATCCTCAAGATATCCAGGAAGTTTTTGATGCAACCCTTGGCTTTACCACCAAGCAGGATGCAAAGAGGATGTGAAAAGGGTAGGAGAGATCAATTCAGCATAAAATTTCAAAAGAAAGCAGCAAGACAAAGAAACAAAGGTTTTGCACAATGCGCTGCCGTTCAGCTGGCAGGGTTTTGTTTGACAAGAACACACAGCACCTACGTGACAGGAGGTCACTGCAATAGGAGTAAAGTATCTCCACATCTAAGGCTGAACCGGGGTCAGAAGGTGAGGGTGGGAAGGAAATGTGGGTCTAAGCTGAAATATATTGGTAGGGCTGTGCCTGGATCAAAGTTGAAAAATCAAAATTACAGGATGCAGCAGGGTGAGAGTGCAGGCACTCGTGGCTGTTAAGCGTCCTTGGCTGAAATCGCGGAAAATTTGGGCCGGGGTATGCTACTAGCATTGCAGGATAGATCCGTAATTAAAAATATGGTAGCAGCTGAACGCGACTGAAAATACAGTGGGACCAAGAGTACAGAAGTCTGGCTGAGTGGACTGCAGAAGGCTTTTCAGAGTCCCCTTGTGGTGGATGCAGCATCACGCTGTGTTTTGTCGGATCCACACCCCAGGATCTGCTCTCCTACCCCAGCCTCAGCCACGTATCCATGCTCTCCAGCTCACATCAGCTCTAGAGGTCCCATTCCCACCCTTCCTTCGGTGCCACACAGAGCAATCATGTAGCCAAAGGGCAACAAAATCCAGCTCACTAATTTGAAGGGAAACTATTCAACGAATGGTTTTCTGGGAGGAAAGCAGGGGAGGCAAGATTTTTTTGGATCTCTGTGTTGTACTGACTTGCATTGTGGCTGCAGATCTGCCGTGCTCAATCCAAGATAACGGGTGAAAATGATGACTGGGGGAAGGTGAATGCCCCTCCAGAGACCACCTGCATCTTAACGTGGAACTGTATGTCAAGTTTTTTGTAGCAGCCCCAGTCTCCGCTACCATTCCCAGCCAATTCACCCGAATGGTCTGTAATTTGCCAACAGTGCAAAGGAGTTGTAGGGATATGTGCAAAGTGGGGTGGGGTCCCAATAACAACTGCACAAAGCTGCTTGCAAATCCGTCGTCGTGTTCAGTTCCAGGGCGTTAATGCTCATGTGTGTGCAAGAAGATAAAAAGGAAGGAGCGTGTGTGTGGTAAATGCATGTGTGCAATGTAATTATCTTTCTAATCTCTCTCTCTCATATAGAAGGGTCATTTAAAGAGATGAAAACATACTCAACCTCAAAACTTGTGGGTGTAGTTTGGCTTATCCAAAGGTTCGCACATGTAGAAACCACAGTCTGCACATTTGAAACTGCATGCAGGTTCAAAGAACTGGCAGAGCCCCTGTTTTTGTTTTCAGAGTTGCAAAGATCGCAGCTACCGTTTACCTTAGATGGACTTGAGGTTGTCTTCCACACCTTTAAAAATCAAGCCCTTATATCTGGTGATCTGCATACAGCTGTTCCAAAGCAAGCTGTGTGTGCACAGCTGAGTTGTTGTATAAACAATAGTAGAGACTTCGCTAAAGCTTTTCATCTGGTTTTATCTCAACTGCAATTTGTTTCTAGTTTTTGAAGGCTGTAGAAACATCCAGCTTTGCTCCCTAGAGCCTAGTTTCACTGTTTCAGCCATTCCAATGGTATTTACAGCACGGTTTGATTTTATTTGAACTATTCAGATGACCTTGAGTCCCCAAGAAAGGCGCAAACTTGTTCAGGTTCCCTGTCTCTCCTGTCGGTAGAGGGACTTGCTTTTCCACTCGCATGCCTTCACTTGTGACAGCACTGTTTTTTGGCTCTCGTCCCCAGGTGTGCTGTCTCTGCCTGCCTACTTTAGCCCCTACAACGATGGCTCTGTGTGCAGCGATGGACGGGCTGATGCTTACGCCCAGCTGGAACTCCGGACTTTAGAGCAGTCTCTGCTGGCAACTTGCGTTGGAAGCATCTCTGAACTGAGTAAGTTTCGGATGTAGCTGAACGTGGGTTTCTTTCAGTGAAGCAGGAGAGCCAGTGCCTCCACTATTGAGGTCAGTGGGAACATTGCCATTGTTGACAGCATGAGCAGTGTTTGGCTAACCTTATGTAAGATTTAATTGTCTTGTGGTGCTGTTTATGAAAATCAGGTTTTCATTAGACTACTTTATATTTAATTTACTGTAGAGATGTGTAAGATGTGGCTTCTCTAGCCTTTCAGTAGTTAGTGGCGTTAGTGCCAGCAGAAGGTGGATGCTTTTGCCTGGATGCCTCTGGATACTTTCTTGTAGGTTTGTGGAAGACAGCAGTGGCACCTCCCTCAGATGGCGAAGAGGGTTCTCTGTGGTTGTGTTTGTGCAGCGGCAACGTCAAGGGTGCAGGATATTCAAGGAAAATCTTTTTGGTTACTTAAAAAACAAAAAGTGGAGGGGAATAAAATATCTGAGAGCACTTTGGTAACAAAAACCTGTTCAAAATCTTCTTCTTTTAATGCTAACTAAATGAAATGTTCCATTCCTAGACTACTTGCAAAGCCCCTTTTAAGTAAACAAAAATGATTTGTGTTTTCCTGGTCTACTTTTCCTTTGCAACATTTCTGCTGGCATCACTTTCTCAGTCCCCACCATCTGAATGCTAATGAATGTCAGGGCCAGCAAGGAGTTTGTGGGTTTCACCATTTATTTTGCAACCTGCCTTAATTTGAGGTTTTCAAATTCCTTTAACACACCTCTATTTATTCTGGAACACAAGAGAACATTTGTAGCATGGGCCTAAGATTGAATATAGCTTCCTCCCTCTCTTCCCCCATCCCTCCTTTGGCCAGCTTGGTCGTTACATCTAGTGAATAGATCTCCTGATACAGTTGCCTACTTTTTTTTTTTAATGTTGCTGTACATGGCCAGAAATATAAAGAGAGTGAGTGTGCAAAGGAGAATGAACGTTATTCTGAGCTGAAAATTTGAATTCCAGATGCATTTCTGCTGTAACTGTGTGGACTTCTGCGTTAGTACCAGCGCTAGAGGATTCATGATATTCTCGTAAAATGTTTAGGTCCTGGAGAGTCAGGAGCTACTGAAGTGGAAAGGCAGAGATGTTGGAAGGTTTTTCCATTCTGAAGTGGGTCCTTAAACTGAAGGTGCTGTGCAAGAAACGAGTTGCACAGCTTTACACTGCAAACTGAGATTTTTAATACTCCATCGATCTGAACCACTAATAATGTTGTCACGTGGAGATACACAGTAGCTTTGTGGGAGTTTCTCCCTAACCCATGTACCACTGGAACCCCACGGGTTCAGCCGGAGGTTGTTTGGCAAATTCAGTGTATTACGTTAGATATAAATGAACAAATAATAACTTCCGAAGAATTTCAGAGGGAAGTGTGACAAACTCGTATGTGGTGCAGCTAAGTTCAGGGCGCTTTCTCAGGAACCAGCTTTGCGATGGGGCGACTATTTCAGTTCCATCCTTTCCCAGTATTGTAACTGTAGGACACAATAGAGCAACGTTTCCCGTGAGAGTTTTAGGGGACTGTAAAACATCAAGCAACAGAGGATTCTCCCAAGGAAAAAATAGATCCTAGCTATGTATAGTAATCTGTAGTAATCGTTCAGCTCACTGGTGTGGTAGTCACACTGCTGGAAGATGCAGTGTCTGAAGCATTTATTGCAAAGCTCCTGAGAGTTTGTAATGCACCACAATAAAAGGAGAGTAAACAGGGTGTGCCCAAGGCAAGCTTATTACATGAAGACCAGCTTTATGTGACTGCATAGCTGCTGTCTTGGGGTCATTGCTCTGTGAACTTGGTAAAAATCTAAAGTCTTAAAATCCTTTCTGAGTAGAAACCATGTAATATAGATCGCCATCTTCCAGGCCTCCTCAAGTCCACCAGTACTCTGACATACAGGCAGGTTGGCTTGAGTTCAAAGACCAGGAGGTCTGAGCAGCCCAGAAAGCTCCTGGATTGAGCTTCTTACAAGGCTCAGGGGCACATTTCTGGCACAGCTTGTGACAGTCAGCATGGTAAAACCTGGCTTTTTAATAAGAGAGTCAGGTCTTGTTGTTCTGGAGAAACCTGCAGCTAGAGTGAGAATGAGAGAAGCAGACCCCTAAAAGAAGGGATTTCTGTATTGAACATAGCATAATGGATTTGTCATGAGTGCCAGGTAAGAAGGTAGAATGTCATAACTCGGTTGAAAGAAATGGGAACAGTCTCATACAATAAAATGGTGATGCTGGCGATAGTAAAATATTCGTACTGGTGTTGCTGGCTTTGCCTTGGGAAAGCTATGCTCGTAGGTTGGGCAGTGGACATTTTGAAAAGATATTGGTAGTTTTTGTAGGCAGGCCAGAAGCTGGTATATGTGGTTGGAAAGAGGAGAAAAGCAGCAATAAAACAGGATAGAAAAATCACTGTAAAGCTGTTGTTCGGCGTGTATGGTGACTGAGAGAAGTTTCATTCTATATTTTCTAACTAAAACTTGTCATTTGAAAGAAAGTTAAATTTCCCATACAACAACCTGCAAAGTGGCAGCTTGAGGACAGCTTATGCCTTTGTGGAGGAAAAAGAATATGTGCACCCAGAAGACATTTCTTTTAGCTGCGAGAGATTTTACTTAGTTGGAAAAGTGTACTTAAGAGGACTGTGGATGAATAGTAAAGAGATGCTTTTGTGTTCTTTCTCTTTGTGCAGGTGATCTGGTGTCACGAGCAATGCACCACATGCAGTGCTTGAACACCATCCGCCCAGGAATGAGCCCCATTCGGCAAACCCGGCAGCAGCAACCCATCTCCTGGTCCCCTGACGCTCTCCACACCCTCTACTACTTCCTACGCTGTCCTCAGATGGAGTCCATGGAGAATCCCAACCTTGACCCTCCAAGAATGACCCTGAACAACGAACGGTATGTAGCTGAGCCAGCTGTTGGTAGTTGGGGACTTAGGCTAAGCAGGTCTCCTTTTCTAGAGTAACTGCGCGTGCATGGGCAGCTCAGGCAGCTTTGCGGGATGCTACCTGTCAGGCATCAGTTATTCCTGCAGTCAGGCCAGATTATGTTGTCAGCCTTGCCAAGTTTACGAAGCCTTGGAATTGGAACTGGAAAGTGAGCTGTTTTTTCATGCAATCTTTCCGAGCGAGGCATATGCTGTATGCTGCCAACAAGGCTTGTCTAGAGACGCTGCCAAAAGTACATGTGGTTGCCTAAAGCAGTAAAGACCTGACCAAAGAAAATGCTACCTTCTGAATAGTGCCAATTAACCATTGTCATCATTCTCAGCAGAAGCAATGTCATTTGCTGTGGAGAGGTTTGAAGGGATTTATGAACATCCTTCATAACGATTGCTTCAGTTGATGCTGTGTGTCTGGTATAGAAAGAGATTTATATAGGAAGCCAGTAACTACACAGAAAATGCAGTGGGTCTCCTTGTCTTCTGCCAGCATCATAACTGACTCTGAAAGTAGGCCCATTATTAGAGTGGGTCAGAAATTTTCCAGCGGGATGTTTTTTCTGTTAGAAGCCTCCCTGATTTCCTTCCTGCCCAGCTCCTTGGCAGTCTGCCTGACAGGCTGGTGGCAGTGGAGAGCTGAGGAGTCCTCGGAGCCCTGGCCACAAGTTGAGTTGCTTGACAGGTCAGGCAGCTCCTGCTCTCCTGCTCCTCAGCTCAAAGGTGGACTGATAGCTGGCTGCCTTGCAGTTGCATCCTGCAGGGAGACCCAGGCCTCTCTGGACTTGTTAGGTTTCCCCAGTTTGAAATGCATATCCAATTGTGTATTTATTTCAGAAATCGTACCTAAATGGGAAATTCTGGTTTCTGATTATCCAGTGTTTATGCTAGCTTGCTCTTTGGATGGCTTTTAGCCTGCTGGACATCAGGCAGATGGCTCTATCCTGGCCCTTCCCAAAAGCAGCCTGTGGTTGCAAAGTTTTGTAGCATAGCAAGATGTTGAAGCCTGTTGTGGAGGCCACAGTAACAAAATAAAAAAGCAAGGGGTTTGTTGGACAGGTGAGCAGGGAAAGGAGAACATCTCTGCAACTTTGTAAATGACGTGGTTTGTTCTTCCCGCTTTGGGCTTCACTGTACTCAGCCCCAGCTTCTAAAGCTGGTATGAAATCATGGTATAGTACAAATAATTAATTCTTAAAATTCATTCTAAAAACCTGTAGAAGTTAGCCCTCTCTCTCTTCTTCATGTCCTTTTATGCACATATGGGATTATGGTGCTTTTTCTTCTGCTCCATGCTGGGTAGCCTGGTGGGTTTTTATTGAGACACTTCCTAATTGCTGTCAGACTGCACTTTTGTGCATTTCTGATGCTGCAAGTGAACCTCGTCTCGTGCAGACCTACACTGGCCTGCACCAAGGCTGCTGGCTGATTTCAGCAGCCCTAAAGCCTTCCTGTAGCTGCAGTTACCACCATTGAAACTGTGGCTGATGGCTTCATGGCCAGAGCCTGGCTAGTCAGCAGTGAGAAGACCTCTTGAGAATAACAGCAGATTGAACTGTCTCCTTTTAAGGCTCTTGAGTTTTCAGGCCAGGGTGCAGAAAAAACATACTGGACAGAAGGCAGCCTCTGTAATTTCAGTCTTGATAAGTTACTTCATGTCAAAGTAAACTTCAAAGGAGGAGAAAAAGATAAAGTGGTCGCTCTTGAGCTGCCTGTTCTGCCATAATATTTTGCATGTGGCTGGTCTGTGTAGCTGCCTCCGCTGGTCACTTGTTCGCATTTTCTCTTGGTTGCTGAACCATCTTTCTGTACTTTATTGCAGTTTGTGCTGGACCAGCTTCTTTCAGGTCTCAGTCTGGTGGGAGCTTGACTGTTTTACAAAGTATAAAAGATTGTCTTTCTGTTGATGTCTGATCCTCCCCAAAATTCTTTCAGAAAAAACCATCTGTGAGCAGAACTGTAGCATCAGAGAGAGGGAACCGATGTACACATGTGAAGAACCAAGAGGAATTAAGTGAGGTTGAATAAAATAGGAATAGGAGGAGGCACGGCTGCACAAGTCGGAGTCTGTGGGTAGCTCTGTTTTTCGGGCTCGCGAATCTCAGTCACATACCTAGTGCAAGATGGTTTATTTGCATTTCGTGTTTGCACGCTGTACGAAAAATGAGTTTTCGTAGGGCCAGATTCTGCAAAGTTGTACCACTAGTTCCCATGGTTGTACAGCTGAAGCTGCTAAACAGCTTGTATCAGAAATGTAGATTAAGCTTTCTGTTTTGTGTTGTGTTCTTTTCAGTACTCTCAGTCTAATGATGTTACTGCAGCTACTTGTTTTGTACACTGAGGATAACAAATGAGTTAAATCAGGAGTGCGATTATCTCTCCAATTGCTCCCAAACAATGCTCTTCACATGGTTGGGAGTTTTTTTGGAATGCAGGCTGCAACTCTATTCTACTTTAAAATCCACACTAGATCCTATAATAGCTGCTGTAAGGGAAATTTCTGCCATTTTTTTTCAGACCAGTACTTAGCTGTAAAGGATATTAAGGAGGATACATAAAAATGGAGCAAAAACTGGTGTTAGGAAAAGAAACCCCAGAACCTGAGGACTACCAGCTTAAACAGTTGGCTTTGAAAAGTTTAGGAAACCTGGAAATGAAATGAATACTGCCCAGCATATACCAGAAGTGAACATCCAAACCTGGCTTTCGTTTGCCCCAAGATGTATTTGTATGTGTCTGACTGTATTGACCTCTGCACACTTTATTTATCATAACCAGTGGGATAAATATTGCTAGCAGCACTTTATACAGGAGATAGTTTACTCTTTCCTAGCTTAAGAGGAGAGACGGTTGAGGCTGTGCATGAGATGCCGGACTCGTGGCATGATAGATGAGGGTGCTGATTCACCTAATGTGACTTGGCAAAGCTGTGCAGCCCAGTTCTATTTATTCTTTCCTGAGCTGTGCTAAATCAACTGCAAATTCTGCATGCTCTTTTGTGCATTGATTCTCTCTCTCGGGAATATACTTGTTTTGTGCACTGCAATCCCAGTTTATTTTCTACTGAAAATGTCTCGGTCACAAACAAGGACAATAACACTGACCTATTCTGCATTTGCTTGTGCTTCAGTTTCTAGGCTGTTGTGTAAATCCATCGGTATTGAATACCAATCTGAAATCTAGCAAAGAGATGGATGGCTGTTGGAGCTGCAGATCTGGTAAAACCTGATCTTGGGAAGATCTGTGAGCCACGTTGATTCAGTGGCGGGAACTGCAGTTGCAGTTTTTCAGTACATCTAGAAACCTGCTGTCTACTCTCCATCTTACTTGGCTTTCTGTTGTCTGTGAGCTTTCCGTGTGTCACACTGCGATGCAAAGTGCTATGAAAATCATAACACTGTAAGGTCTGGAAAGTCTTTACTGTACTTCACTTCAACATGAAGGCAAGCATAGCATTCGAATTCTGAAACCATGCCTAATGGAGGGTTTCATATGCCATAAAGGGCTTTGAAAAACCTAGCCGAGCTTCTGAACATATCCTGCAGCAAACTGTGCAAGGTATGAGAACATATGCACTTGCACTTAGATACACAAGGCACCCCAACGAACAGAGCCAGTTTAAACCCATATAAGCGCTGCTTAGCTTTATCCATGCTAAACACTTTGGCAACCAAAGAGCTGAGGTGGGTGAACTGTAGAGTCCTGCAGGAATGGGGTGGATGTAGTCATCTCTCCAGAGCTTGGCAGATAGAGGAGCTTTCTGGTTTGGCCTCCAGCATGTGAATGATTTGGGATACCAATAGATTGAAACTCCGGAAAGTTTGTGGGTTGGTTATATCTGGTTCTGATACTTACCTCCAGGGGAAGGCACTGAAGCAGAAAAAGGAGAGGAGGCAGAGCTAGAGGGAAAGCACCCAGCTATCATAAGCAAAACATGTGAAGTGTTTCCACAATGAATGCAGCTGCTTGCTGGGTGACCAAGCCATGACCCACTTGGAACCCCAAAAATGACTGTGTTTCCTGCATGGACAGTAAACCATCTACTGTTTCATGTCAGGCCACCTGAGGAAGTATTTTGCAAATACAGAGTGCCACTTGTGCAATACTTTGGCAAAGGAATTAGACCCTGAGGTGAGAACAAGCTGCTTTACTCAGTAATGATGCACCTGACTGCCTGAAGGCGAAGAGCTGTCTGTGTCATCAGAGAGCACATCTGTCTTTGTTTCTGAAAAAAAGTGTCTCTGCTGGGCAGCAAGATCTTTTGAGTTTCTCAGAGATCATGGTCTGTATTGTGTCAGAGGTCAGACAATGTGTTTTTGGACTGTGAAGAGTGAGCAGACGCGTGGCACTCCCTCTCTCTCTGCTCTGTTCCTGCTCTGGGTTTTTTCCCATTGCTTATGTCAGGCTGGCTGAGCTTGGGAGCACTCCGCAGTGTGAGATCATGTCCCAGAGCAGCAGAGCATGTTTTCCTGGATTGTTTGGGATACCGTGACTTGAGAAGGGCCATCCAAAGGTAAACGAAGTTTCTTTCTCCCTTCTTCACTTTTTCCAAGTGCAATATAAAGATTTTGTCTTGTTTTTAATAGTGTGTCAAGGCAAGAATGCTCTCTCAGTGATACTTATCTTAGGGAGTATTTATCTGCTCCCCATAGAGCACAAATCAAGGTCAAGATTATAGTCTGATTTTACAGCTGGATTGGACTAGTCTTCCCTAGGTTAATTGGCTTCACCAGGGTAGTGGTCCAGCCTTAAAGCTGGGAATAGACAACACTGACTGCCCTCATCCTGTCTCTTTTTGGTTGCCATGTGTGTACAGCATTTAATGTAGGAAAGTTAGCATGATCTAATACCTAAGAATAGGCAAAGAAGTTGGATCCTGTTTCCTTGTGTGTCTTGGGTAGGCTGAGCTTCCTCCTCTTCCAGGCTCCCTATTTAAAAAACTATAAATTGTGTTTGCCTGTTGTGGATACTGCTGGTCTGTAGAACGTTCTAAAGGTAATTCTGAGCTTGTCCATCAGCGCCCACGGACCCGGCCATGCAAGACCTTTCTGAACTATCCACATTGCAGATGTGCGAAGTTTTACATGTTGTCTGAGTTTGCCGGTGCATTATTTTATTTGAAATGTCAGTGAGTACAAAACAATTTACATCAGCAGAAGCACACAGACTGTACCCATCTGACTCTGTTGGTGAAAATCCAGTAAAACGCTAGCGAAATTCCAGAGCTGATGTAGGATCTGTCAGCTGCCAACAGTAAAATTTGGGGCTTGCCAATTTGGTGGAAACTCACAGCTCTTCAGCTGGAAAAGCTGTGGACACTGCAAGAAGCCAACTACAGTCACACAGAGGGCCACCTCGTACGAAAAGAGAAAGCTTCATTCCGTTTTCCACGTGCGGGCGTCTCGAAGGCTTGCTTCAGATTTGCTGCTTCTCTAGAGGAGTCTGTTTTGTGATGTGGTTGCAAACAAACCTGGGGTCGCTCACTTTCTCCCTTGTCGCATGAAATCCTTCAGCAAGGCTGCTGCTCGTTTTGCTGGATGGCTGCTTTTATCTACAAGGCTCAAAGGGGACCTAACATTTTTTCTACTTCCAACAGGAGTCCTCCCATTACATCTGTTACCTGACGTCATCCAGGGCCCACAGATAAGCATGCAAACCGTATTCTTCAATAGGGCCAAGCAGGAGCAAGGGACTAATGCCCACTCTCCTGTGCCACGTTAGCTGGGCAGGAGGAAGGAGCTGAGCTATATACTTGGATTTTCTCTCTATGGAGTATTTCCAGCAATGCCTAGTCTGAAACACTATTTATTGGGAAAGGATGAAAAACGTATCTGATGCTGCGAGAAGAGAAGGTTGTAGCCCTTTCGTGCAATTTGTGAGTGCTGTTTGCTCAAATGCAATAGTCTTCCAACATTTGAGCTATTGATTTAAATCATCATTAGCTAGAACACTTGATATTTTTTTGTCTTGTGGCGTGTAATCCAAATTTACTCTGGCTAGTATGGAAACCAGAGATGGGTCTAAATGAATAGTTCCTGACATAGTGTTAAAATCCTGTCCAAGCATCCCTTGAGTCAGCGGTGATCAAGTTTGTGTCTTGGCCTGTTGTGCTCTTAGATTCAAATACTCATGCTCAGACCAGACTGAGTAGAGCAGTGGCCTTATGACCTTATTTTATCTTTCATACTTTGTAAAATTCAGTCTGTGCTCAGACACATCAGAGACAGGCCATTGACTTCTACTGAGAGAAAAATAATCTCCAAGTAGTCTGTGCATCTGCTTTCCTGCAGCGCTATTTTCAAGAGACTTCTGGCATAGTTTCCCTATCAAGAATCTTGCAGTGGTTGAAGCAAACAGAGAGCCCCTGTGTTACGGCTATTTCTAAAAGCCCAGTGACCATCTGATGAAGATGGCCTCTTTGTCACATTTTCGAAATTTCAAGGTTTGAAAAAGCATTACTTTGATCTTCCTTAGTACCTTTTTGCTTGATGATCTGTAGGTGTATCGTTACAAATAATTGAAGCTCTCAGCTCTTTGCTGCTTTCTTCCCCTGTGTTTGGAAAACACCTGGCACAAGTAAATGTTCACTCTGAAATTGCTTGAGCCCAGAGTGATTCGGTCACCTGGATCAAATTTATACAACAATATCAATTCATATTAAAGAGAACACTAACATCCCAGTTATTAATATGACTTGCCTCCAGAAAGCCTTGCTCTGTGTTGCACGGGCATCCAACTGGCAGAAAAGGAAGGAAAATCAGGAATAACCTGCAGGGCCTGCTCCCAAGACCTGTGTTTGCTTGAGCTGCATCCTCAACACCACTGAGAAGTGTCACTGCTTTCAGAGCTGGTTAAGGCTTTTCAGGACAAATCTTTTCTCCAGATGGATGTTTCCAGACTCTCACTGAACTGTCATGAGGCTTTTTTCCCCCTCTACTCTTTTTAACTGCAGGTTTATGGAATTTTATTAAGTGCAAGAGCTACATCATTGTCTGTCTTTTAGATTTATCTTTGGCCTAGCCTTTCCTAATTCAACTTTAATATATTATGTCTGAATTCTTTTATTTTACAGCCAGATCCCGTTGTTACCATGCCACATGAAGAACAGAACTTGATACCTTAGTTCAATGAGCTGTGTCTTTGAAAAGGTCTGCAATAAAAGAAGTTCTGGGATCTCTTGTCTGAGAGATCTTAATATCTTTCTATTCTGTCTACAGCTGCCTCACCAGTCAAGAACAGGTATATAGGAGTGAGAAAAGTAGACCCAGATTCAGTCATTTGCCTTGAGAGAGAATAATGCTGTAACCGTACATTCATGTGTAACAGTCCTGAAGTCCACGCAGCGTATCCCTGAAGTCAACAGGGTGATTACAGAAAGCTGTGTCAGTGAGCATATTCCAGTCCCACCCCCGTGCAATAGTCCCATTGATTTATTTTTTTTTCCCCCAGAGCTATTTTGAGATAAACACACTGATTAAATAAAGGGAAACAGAAGGAAGCCTTACATTGAACTGTGCCGTTGTGGCATTGCTTGCTCAGAGTGGACATAAAAATGTGCCCCACTTTGTTTTAAAGAAAAAACAAAGCGATTTGCTATTGATGAAATATTAGTTTGGTAAATTTATTAGAAGAATAAGAAGGCTATAAACAGGTAAAATCAGCTTCCTTCACCAACGCTAAGGAGAGAAGCTGTTACCTTGTCTTTTTGTTTGTATTTTACCGTGTGTTGTAACGAGCTCTGAATTCGACCAGTGGATGTCAGACTTAATTATGGTTTTGAGATACTCATTCATAAGGAAGATGGAGTGAATGACCCTATTTCAGAGGCCAATAAGCTACAATCAACATATATCTATTGACTAAAATTATCTGTTTATTGGCAGTTCTGTTCCTGACCTTAGGCGAGATTATGTATTTGTTGAGCCCATACTAAATAGTGGCAATATATTGAATATATTCCACAGTTTTAAGACCTGACAACATCTATCATGTAAGAGGAGGAGTCAGTAGCTTTATCACACTTTTACCTTCCTGCTTTTATGGTGACGTCTCAGCACATATTACAGCAGTAACATCTAGCCAGAAAAAAAAAAACAGAAACACTTAGAAACTACTTTAACAGCATCAGATCCTGTGTTATTGGGACTCCTTCTACATATGTGCTCCTGGTATCCTAACTAAAAGGCTGAAGAGAGATCCAGGATGAACTGTTTGTGTGTGTGTGTTACTCTGTGTGTGTGTCCGTGCATGCTCTGAGCACTATAGCATTGCGTATGTGAAGTGAATTAAAAACAAATCACGTTAAATTCAATACGTGACAGACAGCAGTTATGTTCGGGTTCTTGGTAATATTCCTGCCTTTGCTTGGCATCATCTGTTGAGGTATTTTTAAGTCTCATCATTTTTTTAATTGTTTGTTTCTTTAGAGTTCGAAGATTGCAAAATTGGCATGTGAAGGGTGACCTTTGCAGTAGTAAAGGGAATTAATTGCAAACCCTCAGGATCGAATTCATTCAAGTGTAACTGCTGAAACTGGCAATGCAGTCTACTCTGAATTAGATTTTTTTTTCTCCTGTCTTTTATGTTGTTTGTATAAACAAACACTGCTCATTTTTTTTAACTCCGTGTATCTCACACCTGGGACAGACTAGCCCTCCTCCCATATTACTGGCTGTAAGCAATTTGTAGTGTTATTGGAGTGTTTCCAAAGTAGCCTCTATCTTCTGATCTTTCTGTATTGGAGCAGGGGTGTGGTACAAACATAGATTATTTAAATTCTCTGCAAAATTGCAAGAAGAATCTCACTGTAGATGAAATCGAACAGCACGGAGCAGACTTCATGGAGAGCAGAGAGAGTGCCTTCCTATGCCAGCCTTTGCACACAGGAAAAGCGTTACAGGTAAAAAAGAGCATACGTGGTGAAACAAATATTTGGTGCTGATGGCTCTAGGTGAAACTGTGCACCAAAAAGTCAGGCTCTTAGGCTGTCTTGAAACCTTGCTGCTGCTTATGCACGGCTTTCCATGGGCAATAGTTAAGGATGGTCTGAGAAGTCACAGATGGCACAGACACAGGCACATGGGGGAACAGGTCGCTTGGAAGATTACCAATTTCACGTGGTCCTGGGCAACCTGCTCTAGCTGACCCTGGTTTTGAGCAGGGGGGGCTGGACTAAATGATCTCCAGGGGTACTTTTCAACCTCAGCTGTTCTGTGCGTTTGTGGTTCTAATTACAGGATTTGTCCCTTGAAGTTGTTTTACGTGTGTCAGCCTGGTAACTTCCCAATCGTTGGAAGATATCAGTACATTGTTTCCTAGAATTGAGTGTTCAGGTGGACATTATCCTTACCACCTACCTAGAGAGGTAATGAGGCATTTGACAGTCCTTGTCCTGTCAGTTACAAAACATTCATTTGAAAAACACTATTTTCTGCTTTCATAGGCATTTTACAGTAGACCTCAGTGCTTGCTGGAAATCCCCGGAAAGACCATCTTTGACCTAAGCCATTTCTGGCGAATGTCCCCTATTAGTAAAAATGTTTGAGGACTAGATAGGTGATCTTTGGCTGTCGTGCTTAGCCATGAGGGGACGACAGCCATTGTGCGTGTGTGTGCTACCACCCTGCAATTACTATGACTACAGCTACAGTAATTACTGTAACTACTGTAAAGATGTCCATGTTAACTTCTTGGCTTCTGCTCTTATGCTTCCATCTGTTCAGATAAAAAAGAAGGTGCAAGAAAATGAGAGCCTGGCAGTTTAGCTGCCTGGATTCTCGGGGCTGGTACAAACAGCAATCTTCAGTGCCTGGAGGCACCCTGTGTTGTGTATTGTTTGTTGTTTGCTGTTTCATGAGGAGAAGACTAAGCAGCAAGCTGGCATCAAAAATGAAGGAAAAATAATCCAGGGAAACTTAAAACAAAACTGCTACATCATGTGTTACTAAAAAGGCATTATAGAAACACAGAAATGAAGAAGACAAGGCCTCCTGAATTCTTTTTCCACCTTTTGGAGAGTGACTGCCCATTGAAATAATAGAGGACTGTCTGAGAGTCTGAATTTCTCTACTTGACTTGCTGGTTTGCTGTCATTTAATATCAGCCTGTCTCCATTTTTCCTAGGCATAGATCTTTAAAGACAATACCGCGATGGCAACGGAGTGCTCTTGGAACTAATATAAGTGAAAAGCAGTAACTCTGTGGATGCAAGGTTCAGAGTATATTGCAAAGAACGATGGTAACAAGCCAACAAGTTTCTTCTTTTTCAGTAATTGCTGTTTCCAATTGAAGTTAATATTATTTCCTATTGGACTAAATTACAGACCTGCACTTACAGAACTTGCCTGTTTCCTGAGGAAGGAGTTAGCTGGTGCTTTAACAAAGGCTACATTAAATTAAGACACAATTCTGAGCTTTTGCTGTGCAGCAGCCAGGGCTGGCAGGTTGTTGGGTTTTTAGCTCTTATTGTTCCTGACATCTTTGTAACAGAGAGCTAAGAGCTAAGCTCTTCTGAAGAGTAAATGTTTCTGGGTATAATTTATGATAATAGCAACAATCATTCTTTTTCTTTGACCTTGTGGAGATTAGAAACTAAGCTTTCCCTGGGGCAATCCTAGGTTGGTATGTCTCTGTTTTGTTTCCTTTTTAGAGGAGACCCTGGCAGTTTGAGCTTCCTGGTCCTATACCTACGAGTGCACGTACTGCCATGACCTGGTGGTCGCTGACGAAGATAAACCATACTGTTTCCATCACATGTTTTTACAGTAAATGCTGAACTGACTGTTTTAAAAAGCATGTCTGCTCTGCAAGACAAATCTATTCAAATGAGTTACATGTCTGAGCTGATTCAGCTCTCGTTTGTGGATTCTTCTGGGGCTAAACACCCTTGTGTTGATACAGTGCATGCTGGTCTAACGTGTTTGCTTAGAGAGGAAAGAGATGGAGCGGTGTTTTGCTCTTACTTATCAGTGTAAATCTGGAGTGATGCTGCTGAAAAGGGTAGTTTCAGTCTGGAGTTAAACCAACAGGAACTCCAGTTCCACTGGAGTTTGTACCTGAAGTTCTTTCTCCCCTTGGTTTAGAAACTATATCATAATGGCTCGAGAACAGAAGAGGGAGACAGAAGCTCTAAATTTTTCTTCCTAGGCTTGCTGGAAAAATCTCTGTTACCGAAAGGAATTCACTCAGTCATTCCTCACCTCATTGGCTTCCTTCAGAAATGCAAAAGATCCTTGCAGAGAAACATGGGGTCCTTCTGAGACCTTTAGAAGTGGCAGGGTTTTTCAGTAGGAAAGGATGAGTTGTCCATGATGCAGTACTAGAAGATAGTTAAGCTAGCTGAGAGAAATACAAGCACATTAGCATGAAATTATGACAGGACTAATATAACCCACTCAGAATATATCTTCTTGTAATTATATTGCTTCCAGCATCCAGGCTTTGTGATTAAGAGTTACCTCTGTGGAGCACTGCTCTGTGCCAGGTAGTCAGTGCTCAGTTCCCTGTTGTGGCAGCCAGATTCTGCAGGAAGGATCTCTCTGAAGAGTCGATGCGTTAGAACATCACAGAAACACATGTTCCTTAAATGACTTTCCATCTGGGCATCCTATTCTTCCTTATACAAGAAATTATATTAGTTTAATTAACTCCCCTTGGAACCTCTTCTAGTCTGTTAAACTCTCTGTGTTGAGGCCCTCGATAAGCTTAAGGGTATGTGGCCAAACTCACTTGATCTGACTGCACGTGTAGAAGGGGCTTTTGCTGCAGGATAGCGACGTGTTATAGTTTTGCCTGTGCACAGCTTTATTCACATAGTCAGGGCTCAGAGGTACCAGATGTGAAGAAAGGCAAATAAAAACCAGTCTGTTTCTCAAATAATTTTGCTTCTTCAGTTTTCTTTGAGGTAAAAATTCTGGGAAGAAAGATAGCCATTTCCCATGTTTCATATACATTTTATTGATTACTCTTCCTTTGTGTTTGGAATGCAGAGCACTGAGTGTGGATAGAAAGGTTTATTCAAGCAACAGGTAATGAAGTATAGAGCAGGTGGAGATTTTAAATGATGATAATTTCTCAACAAGCTGAATAAAACCAAATGTGCACATTGTACTTGGTGTTAGAAGTGATGCATATTTAACTTTGCCATTTTTAACATATCATTCATTGATGCTTCTGTGGTTTTAGACCTGCTTTCTGGCAGCAGAACTTTAATGGGGCTGAAAAGACAAAATATCCTTGCAGTTTGGCATTAGCAAAAAAAATGATGATTTTGTCATGCTAGTCGTTAGCTGAGTGGGTGGCTGGAGCTTGAAACTCCTCCGTGTTCCTGTGGTAACCACAGCCCTGCACCCTCTGCAATGGTCAATATGAAGCAGGTTGGACCTGTTGCAAGAACAGGTTTTAGCTGTGTGTAAGAAATCTCCATTTTCTTACCCCCCATTAGATTGTTTATCTAATATATTAATATAAGACTATTTAAGTGTGCTTTTTTTAGAGGGAGAGATGCGGTAGCAGATACCCTTGATATGGAGAGTTGTACGACAGTTGGGTTTTTTAATTTACCTCCTAGCTTGTACTGCAGATGCCATGGGTATAAACAAACATTGCGAGTGTCTTAGCCATTTGCAAACTCAGCATAAAATCTGCAACTCTGTAGTTTGGAGCACAAGAGACAGAGAAAACTTTGGTAGTACAACAAGTTGCTTTGTAGGGAAGTGTTGCTTATGCCGCTGTGCATGCTGCTGGCCTCCTATTTGTGCTAGTAGTCTGGGCAACTGCGTGCATGATGGGGTCAGGATTTGAAGGTAAGCGCCTTTACACCTCTCATTTGCAAGATTGTCATTTGTGAAGATACCCCCTACTTCTGGTGTAGAAATACCTGTGTTTTGAGGAATGGTTGAACTCACCTGCTAGATTCTGCGATGCGTATGTGGAGAACGTTGTCCTGGGGAAACGGGGAGAGCAGTTCAGTGAGCTTGATGAGCTGACAGCGTTTGAAAGACTCGAGACTAGTCTTGCCAAAGTTCCTGATGTTTTGGCAACTACGGCTATTGTCTGCAGCACATAAATGGGTTACAGTAGGAACTCGACAACTCTGGCCTGAGGTCTATGGATCTTTTTCTAAGAGAAAGCAACACAGTTTTCACAGTTCAGTAGAGAGGTCTGGAGACTACTAATACCCAAGGTGGCAAAATCTTCTTAGCTTAACTTTACCTGTGTCCTGTCTGCATTGTTCTTGTTTAGACCAAATAGTTCTCTGCTGAAAAATCTCCTGCAGGTATGTATTGAGGTATTGAAACATAACATTATTATTTGAAACTCACTGGAAGTTCATATGCTGTAGCAGTCAAAGCAAGAGACTGCTCAGCAGCAGTGCTAGCAGATCTAAGTAACCGTGCTGAAAGCAGACTTAATAGCTGGAATGTGTGGTATCTGCTGAGAAGCACTACTGCTCCAACTGTTGAAATTTAATGCATGCATGCCCTAAATTTAGGATATTTGGAAAGGAAGGATTTGAGCTTTACCAATTACGTCCACCTACAGAATCCCGTAGTTAAGAAGTTATGTCATTTGTAGTGCTGCGTAGGTTCATTGATATCCATTGATGTGTAGTGATAGAAGCACATAAAGAGTTTGAAATTGGGAGATTTCACAATGTTAAACACAAAATGGAAGAGCGAGGGGATTTCTAGTCTGGCATAGAGAGACTGACTTCATCGCAACAGTTGTTTTCTTTAAATTCGGGACACTTCTGTTGCTTGTATTTCTCATATCTACACACTTAGTTGGCGCTATTTATTTAATTCTGTAAGGCAAAATGCAAACATATAACTCATTATGCTTTCCAGTAAAAAAAAAAAAACCAAAACCAAGCAGAAACACATTCATTCAGCACTGGAATCTCTGGATGAAACAGAACTCTCTCTTATTTCTGTGCAGCCACTCTTTTCAGTATTTTAAGTCAAGAAGTGAGGAACAAAACAGAAGCTGCTTGAGCATATAGGTGAAATATGTTAATTGAGCAGCTTGCCATTAGGACAAAGTGATGTTCTCTTGCAAAATAATAATTTAAAAAATGCCACACCGGCATCTATTTCATCCAGCAATGATGTTACTCCTCCTTCTAATCTTTCATTAATGACAGATCCTACGTGCCTTACCTGGCACTGACTCAGAGAGAAGACTGCTGCCTGTTCATTCACAAATGCTACACCCTGTGGGCTCGATTGCCTCTTCTTCAAGAAAACAGACTCTTAAATTTTGGCTGTTTTGTGAAACCTTCTGTGATTGTAATATAGCAGCCCGAACCTGGAGTGTATAATTACACTGTTGGGTGGAGTGGGTACCTGATTTTAGTGCACACTTTACATTATTGTACCTAAGAGAGCTCCAAAATCAGTTCTTTTCATCTGCATGTACTGGTGTGTTCCTCATGCCTTCATGCTACCTTAGTTTCTGAAACTTTTCAGATGCCAGGAATGTGAAAAGCCAGAAGATTACTTAGATTTTCATGAAGAAAACACAGCCGTCAGCATCAGGCGAGAGTGACGTTACAAGAAGGCCATGCTCACTGGAGCGTAACACAGAAGCATAACGTAGGTCAAGCAATTAGAAACACAGAAGTTTCATCACCTTTTTCCTTAGTCCTGAAAATGAAAGAATCGTCTCTTAACCTTGAAATGCTTAGCCTCTAGATACCATTATTTTGTTTGAAAATTTCTCTTTCAAAATATTAATTAGGTTTTGGCTTGTGCTGTAAGGTAAATGGGGAACTGTTTCCCTATTTGTTGTGAAAACCCTTTGCTTTGCTGAGCATTGTCTTCGTTTAGCTGAAGAAACTTTTGTAGTTATAATTAAATAGTTTTCAGTATTCCAGAACTGCACAAAAATATTTATCTTTCTGGCCCTTTGTTCACACAGTTGTAACTCTGGAGCTTCAGGCAGTTTTCGAAAGCGTGGCAATGCTCTGCCTTCAGGATTTTACAGCCGGGCCCTGAAAATTAGTTCTGAGATTGAATCTGGCAGATTGGTTTTGGCTTGAAAATCAGCATATGTTTTTAACATATGCATGTTGGCAAATCAGATTGAAGTCATAACTAAGAGGCCTGTTATCTCAATTCTCCTAGTGCTTTTGGGAATTGTGTAGTGGGCAAAAAAACGATGAAGGAGGAGTCTCGGCACTGGGGATTGAAGAACCGCACTGACCCCAGATAAATCTGCTTGCAGATAGTGGTGGTTTTTTGAGTTTGCCAGCGTAGCTGCTGGAATGAACCATAGGAGTTACCTCTTGTTTTTTCTCTGCCCACAGGATCAAGGCTAATCCAAGAATAGCAGACAACCCATTCTGGCTCTCTGCCCATGTTTATCTCTGTCTATCACATAGCATGCTGTTACAGGCTCATTGCTTTAATGCCTGTAGTTTGTATTCGTCTCCTGCTCCAAAACGTATCCGGGTTTTCCTTTGCAGGAGGCATTGCCACACATGGCAAGGTTTCCTCCTAAGAGCTGGGAAAAGCTTAACAGATCTGATGCAAATGAGCCAACCAGAGCCGCTGTTCCGTGGAGGGAAGAGCCTGTGTCTTGGTGACGATGCGAGGATGCTCTCAGCCGGGCAGACAAGACTTGAGGCCCAGGTCCTTCAGAGAGCTGTAGAATTTGCCTCAGCAAGTCTGGTGGTATGAGCTGACACGCAGAGGTCACTGGCAAGAGCTGTTTTCTGTGTCTAATTCAGCAGATGTAACAGCCAGTCAGTCCTCATGGTTGCATCTGATCTTGCAAGTGGTTTAAACATACAGCTGTATATTAATTGAGGTCAAGGCTGCAATTAGGTCGAGTCATGCAAGAATAGTTCATCTCCCAGATTGTTCGCAGTAGTTTTCAGCTTATGGAGAATTTTAAGATGTCAAGGAGTTGGGAGGAGCAAGAGGAGCACGATCGGTGGTTTCCCTTCCTCCGCGTTTCCTCTGTTGAGGTGGCTACTCGCAGTGCCCGTCGGGGATCAAACAGCTCTGCGTGCGTCTGGGGGAGGCAGATGGGAGCCAGTCGCATCCTCGACCACATAACTGTGACCATATTGTTGTACTTAAAACTATTGTGTATATCTATCCGACTCTTATCAACTATTACACAGTTTAAGTTGGTTTTAATTATTTTCTGTCTGTCTAGAAACCAAGAGGTCCTTCTGCCACAGCATACAGATGTTACAAATCTGTTTTTCTGATGAGACAGATGGCGCATTCCAGAGCAGCGCAAGTCCTTGTTTACCGCCTGAAAATGGCATCTTTTCCCCGTTGTTAAAACAAGTTTGCAAAATGTGATTATAATAAATAAACCACAGACTTGAGGGTCTTTTTTAAGATTCACAGTCAGTTCCTCATGATTACTTCATGGGTTTTTTTAGTGAGCCTGAATTTAGTTTTTACTTTGATTTGCAGTTAACATGAAGTAAAACTTGTCTGGTGCCGTACCTTATTTCTAAGTGCGGTTTGCGGACAAAAGCAGAAAAGGTGGTATTTCTGTCTGTGGTTACTAGGATTGCTAAGAAAGATCAGAGCTGCCAGTTCTAGATGTAAACTCTTCTTGTACCGTTTTATATTCTATAAACAGAGGAAACTGTGAAGGCAGATTCAGTGGAGAAAGGATCCCAATAAATATAATATTATCCAGATGTTTTTCATTCCGTTAGTGTCTGACTGAAGGATAACTTGCTAAACTGTGGAAGTCAGTGTCGTGGCATATCCAAGCCAAGACCTCAGTAACTTGAGAATGAGTCACTAAAATTTGAGAACTCTTATCTTTGAAGATGTGAGCCAGTCATTGCTTCAAGGGAATTCAGAAGAAAACTTTCTTTTGGGGCCAGTTGACTCTGATTAAATTTCTTCTTCCTTTTCTGTGAAGATCTGGGACTGTCTGCTTTGAGAGACGTGGCATTTGTTGAGATGGTCCTTGAATCAGATCCAGCATGGTAATTCCTGTCTTTTCTCTGTAAATGTGGGAGGTTTTTGCAAATTCAGGAAAATATTTTGAAAGGAAGGGCTCCTGACTTAAGCTGGTTGTGTTTTGGAGCAAAGATTTAGTGTTTTTTCGAAATCATCATTTCTGTTGTTATTTTATTCACGTATAATTACATACTCGGAGAATATTTTTTTCCTGCAGCTTGAAGAGGGGTTTAGTGTTTGAGAATCCAAACTGTAAATATGCCACTGTTTTCCACATCAACGTGACATGGTTTAGGTTTTGGATACTCTGTCTTTCCTCAGAGTCTTTTCTCTAATTAATGAGACTTCACTCTGTTTTCTTTTGGACTCTGTTACCATTCTTGGGGTTTTTCCATCTTGGTGTAAAGGTCAAACGACACAGCTTCTTTTAGCCGCCCTCCTACCTGATTCACCGTTTTGTTGCAGATTAGTCTTATTCCTGCTTTTTTTCCCTTTATGTAGTTCTGCTCCTTGCATGTGGGTCTCCCGGGACCCCTAACTAGGAGCCTTGAAAAGCTATGAAGAAGCCTGCTTGGCTTACTCTGCAGCCCGGCAGTCACTCCCGGAGTCTTGTCACATTACTCCCTTCTCTGCGTGCGCACATGCAATGTGCCTTTTAAGCTTATTCCTTAAAAAAAAAGATAAAAGAGAAGAGGTGAGAGTGAGCTTTAGCTTTTTATAGCTATTCATAACTCGCTTTGCATTAGTAACTGAGCTCTGTCATTTTAGGGTAAGATGGGACCAAACCATAAAGTTTGGTTCCAGTATTAAACTCAAGCATCAGCACTGCACTGAAAGCTTTTCTTCTTTTTTCTGTCCCTTGCAAAAAACCACAATGATCTCTAAAGATCTGGGATTCATCTCTGCCCATAGCTTCTGTATAGTTTCAGTAAATCAAATATGGGAGAGTTATCATGGCCTACCCTACTCTGACCATAAGTATTCTGAAATTTTCAAGTGTTTTGCAGTGCTAAAGTTTGCTTGTGTTTAAAATCTGTGCAGATGAAGGGAAGAGAAAGCTTATTCAGTCAAACCCTCTAGCAGAACATGGGACAGGCTGGATGGAAGACTCTCTGTTGCATGTATGTCTCGGGACCAGCTCAGATTGCCAAGAGGGAGATGAATTTTGCCATTCCCACCTGCTTCCATTAGGACAGTATTTTCTTTCCTGCTTTAGAAGAAGGAGGTTCTTGTTTAGAAGAACAAGGTTTTTCTGTCTTGATGTTGCTGTCGCTGTTGGCTCTCTCTTTGTTTTGCTGTAGCAAAAAAAGCACAGGAGGAGAAGAGAGGTGGCTGCAGGCAAAATGTCTCCTCCTCCCCTTGCTCCTCCTTTCTTCAGCAATCATGTCACTGGACCCGTGACAGCATGGCTGTTTCTTCTGGGAAGGCCTGCTGTTTTCAGTTGAGATAGAAGGTGTTCCTCTCCTCTGTAAGTCAGCCTCCAAGTGCATTGTCCTAGCATTCAGTGCAGGAGGAGGAGGACATACTTTTCTAATTCCTGTGGAGGTCTTATCTCTTTTGCATACAATTAACTTCCCTCTGCCAAAAATGTCTTCGCCCCAGGGCTCTTAAAAATCCTCAGAAGAACCCGCTTTGAGGACCAATTTCTTTGCGATGCATGAGATAACACTGAAAGCCTGTGATCCCAGCCCATCCTGAAGGACTGCTGCACATGATCTCCACGTGCCAGTCATGTCCTGGGCCGTTCTAGTCAAATGAGTGTAGTACATTTCTCAGGAAAATGTTACAACTTGCTATAAATTCTGCCAAGTGCTGCTGCCACCATTCTTCTCCGTTACGTCTAAACAACGCGTTTTAGTTCAAATGAGGGGGGGAAAGCCCACAACAGAGTCCATCCTTTCTCAGAGCACATCTTGCCCAGCTCCAGCCCAATCCACTTGGGAACGGAGCAGCTGTCCAATTCTAAATGCAGAAAATTTCAAAGAACCTGTGGATAAAATATTCACAGCACGTGAACGTATCAGACATCACTGTGATACTTTCTAAGGTGTGTAGTAGATGAGCAGTATCCATTTTACTTTCCACTGCTATGTACTTTCCCAGTTTACATGTGGCATCGCTCGGAGACAATTTCATGGCAAGAAGCTGAACAAAGCCATGGTGGCATTCTTCACAGAAATCAGAGAGTCCGTGTCCCCAGTGAACTACTGCTGCGAGTATGACAGTTTCCCAGGGCTGGATCACTTCATGTGCGGAATTTAATGAGCTGCCAAATGCTTCTAAATGTCAGAAAGTCCAGAGGAAAATGCACAGTACAGAACGTGGCACAGACAGAAAGGCAGAGACAGAAATTAATTCTTTAGCTTCCAGCATCTCCCAGTTAATTTTCCATGAAGGTTTCTCCCCTTCCCCTCCTCCAGTGTTTTTCCAACTGTGAAATGATCAGAGTTTCCCTAGAGGCAGATAGATGCCCAGGTTAGGGGCCAGAGGGATGATAACTGCATTTATTTGCTAGAAGAGGAATAATTGCATTCATTTTTAGTGCAATGCAACCCAATGTTGGCGTTTCATTCAGCTGATCTGCGTCTCTTCCTTTCCGCTCAGATCATGGGATAAGACTGCTTATCTGATGCGGTGTCAGCGAGCAAAGTAACGCAGAGCTGTTCCCGCGAGCATGCCCACGCAGACAAGACGAAGAAAGGAAATAGCTGGATAAAAGAAGAGAGTGTGCCTGTGGGTGTGTCGGTGCGGAGAATAGAAAGCCCATCCTCAAGCTAGAGGTTTTCAAGAGAAGCAAAGCTTTTACAGCAAGGCAGAAATTGAAGTCATTAGAGTCGTTCCTGATAGAATAATGATTTATCCAACTTGCACAGCAATGCGAGTGGTGGGGCTGGGACAAATTAGGATAGCAGTGTGAGGAAAGCACCCTTCCCGACGTTTCTGTTTGCAATCCAAAGTCTGCTCTCCTTCAGGCACAGCGTAACTAGGCAGTCTGCTGAGCTGTGAGTTTTAAAGCCTTTGGAAAAAATCTGTTGAGATCAAAAAAATAAGCAAAACAAACAAAAAAATCTTTCTCCTTCCCATTCTTCCCAAACCAGGTTTTCCACATTCAAGGTCTGTTTGTACATGCATGCCATTTATAACCCTGGCACATGTGAATTTTTTAGAGAATGGAAATTTCTTCAGGACACGTGTTATTTCTGGTGCAGACTCAGTGCTATTTTCTGCTGGCTGACCCACAGTCTTTTGCTGCCCAGTGCCGTGTGTGACAGTTACCAAGGTTTGGCTCGTTAGCTGATGAGATGATCAGGACTGTGCTGGATCGACGTGGTTCTCTGTCCAGCGGCGTTCCCACCACGAAAGCATCAGGGAAGCTATGATGTGGCCTAAATAGCTTATCTACCACAAAAGGTGGTAGATACAATCACTCATAAGGTGAGTTTTTCCATTGCTCTTGAGGTGTTCACCCCATCTAACCTCGAGTATTTGATTCCGGTGCTTTTAGCCTAGTTAACCAACCCCTCTGCCTCGGGAGCTTTGAATCCTATACTAGAGGCTCTGCTGAGTACGCAGAAAGTCTGAATTGTTAATTTAGGCTGCTCCCTGAAGCGCCTGCATTTAAAAGGTGTAAATTCCTCTGTTGTAGGCCAGATAAGGGTTGAAGTTCCCTGGAACAGACTGCTGAAAGGCATCTCCCAAATGTCCATTGCGGCTTGCTGCTCTTCCCTTAGGGAAGTCAGTCAACTCTGAACTGGCTGTGCTGGGGGGATTTGTCCCATCCCATGTGTCTGGGACAAGTTAGAAAGCCTGAACGGGTTGGGGGATTCGAACTGGACTTCCAGAAAGTCTTTCAGCTGATGAGCTACTGGGTAATTTTCCAAGTCATGGATGTAGCAGCCCTGAGATTTTGATTGTTTGACATAAACTGGTAAAAGCACTAAGAAGATGTTTGGTGCAAGAACACCCTTGCATTGGCAATCCAGGATTGATCAGCTGCTGAAAAAGGACCTCTGATTTTGCAGTTGCTGCTTCACTACTCAGAAGCAGAGAAGGAGCAGAGGGAAAAATAGCGCACTCGTTTGTAAAGAGATAATGGCAGCCTTTTAGAGCGCACCTTGCAACCGGCAAAATGGAAACCGATGGCACATATTTTACAGAGTGGAGTTATTCCACCCTGAAGTATGTTCAAAGTCATCCAAAGGGAGTTCTGCTTGCAAATCCCATTACTGATAAATGGTTTCTAACGGGATTGGTGCTGCTTGCTCTTACTGTGCTCGCCTATGTGCGCGCACATACACATGCGCAGCTTTGAAAATGCCTTTCATGGGTTCAGCTGCTTTTGTTAATGCCAAAATCATTTTGTATTTTCTGGTCTGTATCTTTTTTCTCTGAACTTTGTAAAGGAATTGGTACCTCCTCCCCTCAGTTATTTTCTTTTGAATGCTTAAATGAAAAGAGCTTTTTTTCAGGCATTAATAAATTCGTTACTGGAAATGGGAAAGGTGTTTGCAGTTACAGCTGGCACTTCTGAGCCTTCCAGCAGGGTGGCAGGTATCCTTGGGGAAAAATCAAGCAAATAATAGATCAGTCTGAGAGGATGGATAGATGGGACATGTTGTGTGTGAGAGCGTTATGGTACCCATATATTATTGTGTAATCTCAGTACTGTGTTTGTTCTTACAGCAGGAGGGGGGGGGGCTCTTCATAACCTAGTTGAAAATGGCTGGTGTTGTGACTCTTATTACCTTGTTTATATTAATTTATTTCCTTACAACCCTTCATACTGAGCAAAACCCCACTGTGTTCTGTGCTGTACAAATTAGGAAGAGATAGATTGCTTTTCCACAAATTGCTTACAATTGAAGTAATGTTGTACGTTTATTCTTGCACAAAGATGTCTCCGTGTTAGTTGTTTACTTTCTGAGTCCGCTCATTCCTCCCTAGCAAAACAGCTCACTTCAGAACATAGGAACATAGCTGCACCAGTTCTGCTGCAGTCTGGAGGGCCAGTTGTGCAAAGATGGAGGCCTGAGCTCTGCGCCTGAGAAATGTAGGATGTGAAAAGCCATCGGATAGTGATAATGTAATGTAAAAATCAATGGAGGTAGTACTGAATTAGCCTGGTTTAACTGAAGTTTCAAACAATCAAGAGTATTTTTGGTGGTACTAAGCAAGCGATGGAGCAGCCTGTATGAGTGGATTATTTAGAACAACAGACATGATTATTTTATAAGCTGCACCCTTGAGACGAGAGCCCTTCTGAGCCAAAACAAAGCACAGGCTGCTTGAGCTAGGGGGACCTGACCCATAGCTACTAGTAGTAGAAGTAGGTCCCTTCTACTCAGTCTGGCCCTATTTCCCACAGGGTAAAATGTATTGCACGAAACTGCGTGTTGTGGCATGACCCCAGTCTGGGTAAGAAGCAGTTCAGATCACCACGGCTGAGCAGTTCCAGTTCCTTCCACCTGCTGTGACCCGCCGGTCCTGCTGCACACAGGGCCAGCGTTTGCCGCTGCGGGTGGGCTCTGTCTGTGCCAGCTTCCCACAAGCACACACTGCTTTCGCATCATAACGCAAGATAGCAGGCCGATGTTAACTACGATGTTGTTTTTTTCCCTCCCCTTCTTTGCACAGACCCTTCATGCTTCTGCCGCCGCTGATGGAGTGGATGAGAGTGGCCATCACCTACGCCGAGCACCGGCGCAGTCTGACCGTGGACAGCGACGACATCAGGCAGACAGCCAGACTGCTCTTACCCGGGCTGGACTGCGAGCCTCGGCAGCTGAAGTATGTGGACTAAGATTTACAAGCAGCTGAATAATTGTAACTTCTTACAATATTCTTCTTACTGTATTTCATGGGATCCAGAGCTCAAAATATTGTACAGGCGATACATGTTTAACCTTTTAGTATTCCGAGAGATGAAGAAACTTTGGCCAAACACTGCGGCTGGGGCAGAAAGCTCTTGTCGTGCCAAAAGTTATGGAATGAGACAGAGCATTGAAATACAAGTATTTGGGGTTTTTTATGCCTCAGCCTTAATTACAAGATAGTTCTTTACTTTTTGAGATAGCTTGATGAAAAGTATCAGTACCTTTTAAAATCTTCCCCTCACATAAATATTGAACTGGCATTTATAATTAGCTTGGCTCATTAGCACATCATAGGTATTTTATTCAGGTTTGTAGTCCTTTTAAGTTGCAGTCATTAGCACTAGTATTGATATCAGGGTTACATCTTGAACTTTAGAACAAGGTAAGTTCATGTTCCTTGAGTGAATTTTGTCCCCCATATACCTTTGGGTTAAATGAGTGGGTGGGACACATTAATAACAGCAAATAATACTTTTACCATGCTGTTAAGTGATGAAATGATCACCTGAAAAGATAAAAATACACCATTACTCTTAGAATTATTTTTCATGAGCAATAAAAGCAACAAGAGACTTTTAATCAGGAGTCCTGGATCGGGTTGCGTTGCTTTTTACCTTTTCCTTCTGGCAGCCAAAAAGGCTCTTACCCGTTGTTACGTCTCTGTCTCCCCATCTGTGAATTGAAGGGTGCTACCTCTTACCCACAAAACCAAATGCGAAGCTAAATTAGTTGGCGAGCATGGTGGTGCAATTAGCTGACTGAACGTTTCGTCGGCTGTAGCTGACTCCTGGTCTTCTTCTCAGCTCTCAGCCCCTGCCTTTCTCCTGAGACGCGGTACCTGGCTGACCGAGAGGGCTGCCAGTCTTTTAAAAAGTGAAGTTAAACAGGTGATCCTCAGCAGTTATTTCAGCTCCTTGGCTTCAGACTGAAAAGGAGCAGCTGAACTTGGACTTGGCGTCCACAGAGCAGGAGTTGTACGCTTATTCCTGGAACACTTTTCTTCTCCCTTTTTTGCTGCCAGTGTACGTGTGCTCTGTGTCGATTAAAGCACAGGCTACTCTGGCTTACGTGTGGATGGTAGGTGCTAGTGTAGGCAACTTAATATGGGCTAAACTAATTTTACATATGTGCCTAATGCTTGCCAAAACCTTTGAAATTCTTTGATGAACAGTACCGCGGAAGACTAACCTAATCGCCAGCGCTTCCAGTCAGCTTCATGGTTTTTCTTTCAGTCTCTTCTTTAGCAAGACTTTGGATTTCAAAACTGAATCCAAGCCTTCCACTTCAAAGGCATCCCACTCGATCTCTGCACTGCTTCTTTGTGCACGTTAACGTACAAAGCACAGGTAGTCCCTTACTTCATAGGTAGTATATCTTAAAAAACAAACAGAAAAAGAGGGCAGGGATTCCGGTGTTTGATTTTGCTGCTGATGTGAGCTAAAAGGAAACACCTGGAAGACAGCCTTTGTGAAAAGGGGGTTAACCTCAGTAACTTCAGACTGAAGCCATAACGATACAGCTATGAAATGAAGGTCTCGATGGAACCCAGGAGGTCCAAAATAATGTAAGCAATAAATAAAAGTGAGAAGCAGGTATAAAGGGCCTCAGCCACGCTAGGTGGGATATTCAGGCGTAAGATAATTCGATTGCTGGGTTGTTAAGGCAGTTACTGGCCCAGGGAAGGAGTATGTTAGAGGTTTCTGTTCAGTTTGTTGTAACTACAGAAAGAATGGCAATGCTGTAAGAAAACTAAGATCCTTTCACACCTTTTACCTCACCAAACTGTTCCTCCACAGGGATGTATGCGGTGTGCATTCCCTGCAGGTGAATCGACCGCTGCTTGAAAGTAACACACATTGTCTTTGTAGCAGAGGACAAAAATCAAAATTAAGCTTGACCAGGTCTTCGTTCTGAACTGTCTTGTCTGAGTGTTCTTTTCAGAGGTCTAAGAATGTTCTGTGATGTGTGGTATCATTTGCTGCATGAAAGATTTAAACAGAAAAAAACCACGAGGAGAGAGCAGTGCCTCGTTTCCAGCGCCCATTAGATGATCCTTTATAGCAGTCATTTGTGTCTCACCATTACAGGACATTTAGGGGAAAAGGAAATCTTGGAACTGAAGCCAAATTTATCCCTGGCTTGCTGTGTCACTATAGGCAAATTGCAACTCACTTTTCCTCGTGATGCCCAGGCTAAAAGTCATGTAATGATAGTTCCTTGCAGGGGTGATGCGTCAGGTAGGGTATGTTGAAATCCCTGAAAGGGAAGTTGTGCAGAGGAACAGAGTATAATTAGTATAACCTGAAATTCAAACCTCTAATATCTGTTCTCTGACACAGACTGCTTGGGCAGTATAGTCTTCCACAGCAATTAATTGTGTCTTAGGGGATGAAGCCTTCTAATAGGATGCTCTCAGTTTATGTTTGCCAGACAATTTATGGACATCTTCAGTACTCACCTGTTCCTGGTTAAGTAATAATGTAAGTGGGGAAATGCTGGATGGCAGACAACTGTGTTTCTTTTCCACCTACTTAAATATAAATGTTGAGATTTTAACATTATTATCACACACTGCTTTTGAAGTTATTATTATTCTTTCCTCACTGCAGGCCAAATCACTCACTACCAGTAGCTGTAGTTACAGTAGTAGTCACAGTAGTAGTTACTGCTTATGAAACCCAAAGAGCACACCAGGCTCCTGCCCCCTCTCCTCGCTGTCCCTTCCCAAAGCAGGACCTCAGCCCGAGCCCCTTCCCTGCTCTCTGGGCTCTGCCTCCCCGATGTCTCTCTGTCCACCTTCAGTTTATCCCCTGGGCACAGCCGGGCGTACGGACGTGGGGAGCTGCTCGCCGGGCAACCGCAGGAGCGCAGCCTTTGCTTTAGGAAGCGTGCAAGAGTTTGCCTCTCTTCTCCACAGGATAACAACTCGCACGTGGCAAACCTGCTGTGGTTACAACTGCTGCACAGCGGTGGGGTGTATGTGAGCTCTCCCCTGCCGGCTCTTGTAGGATGCTCTAACTTTTATCACACTCTAAAAGCAAAAAGCTACTTTGCATCTATCACGGAAGAGCACGCTGTCAAGCTGCCGCTACAGAGCAGCGAGTGTGCAGTAACTTCTGCGTGGGCTGAGCCTGCAGGTCCCCCAGGAGTAAATCTGACCTCAAATTCTCACGCCTGAAGCGGCCTCCTGGCAGCTGCCTCCTGGCACCTCTGCACCACGAACCGCAGTCCACCTTTCTGCGGGGTCTCTCCGCCAGCTCTGCGCAACTGTTTCGTTTTGCTGGTGGCTCTGCAGGGCTCATCGGTGAATTGTTCCCCCACCAGCCTTGCTCCAACAATGCCTGGAAATAGCGCTGTTGGCAAATAGAAACAATGTGCAAGGACAGGTACCACCCCTTCAGAAACTTTTATTTTCTGAGATTCACTGGATTTCAAGCAATGTCATTTTATTTCATTTTTACATAGGTTTTTTCTTCTCGTCCTCCTTATTATACAAAGTCATTGTATCATATTCTACATAATATTGTAGCATCACGATACTGTACCAATTACTTTAGTGGAACAAGATTATTAGTTGACTAGCCTAGCTCTAGGATTTATACTTGTCCAGCATTAAGCTTTTTGCCTTGCTGTTCTCTTGTGCCCTGTACTGTAAGTGTCCTAATCTAGCATCTGGCTGCTTGAAAGATCTTCTCCTCTGATCAAATATTTGTACTCAGCTGCCTCGGAGACACATTTTATTTGCAGATGTACCTCCAAAGAGCTAGTGCCTCCCAGACTGTCACTTCGCTTCCCTGCTGACTGTTCCCCAAATTGTACCCTGATGTAGTGGCTTTCTGAAAGCAGCTGCGGTGAGATGCTGGTTTCCTCCATACAATGTGACCGGTCACCAGGCTGTGGAGGGATCTTTGTTAACTCACCATATTGTTCATAGCATCTGCTCACCATTTGTCATCCATCAGTGAAAGCTCAGAAGTATTAAAGAATGAGTAGCTGAATTAAAACGTGAATAAGATTCCTCTGGCATCTTCTAGGTGAAGTGATGAGTGTTTTACTTATCTGGCAGGCCGTACAAAGTTTCCAGAAGAGGTGAGCCTTGTTGAAAGAATCTCATTTTTCAAAGGAACTTGGCAGGCTGATATCTCGCTCACTGAGAGCTTGCACAAGAGCCTGGGTTGAAAACCAGACGGCTACTGGAGAAGGCATTCGCCCTGAAATAGCATCAAAGGGCTGACCGTATCAGTGCCCAGCTGAGATAGGAAACACCACCAGGTTGGCCGTGTTTCTTCAGGGAAGGAGATACACTTCCAGGTTTGGAATTCAGAAGTCTCTGAGCAGATGACCAGAGGAGTTACAGTAATCCCTGGACTCCTTCCAAATGAGATGAAGGTCATTTGATAGTCATCTGAAGGAGAAGGATTTAATAGAGCCTCATAGAAATGTTAATGCTCTTCCTATTACTGAGGCATTCAAAAAGAGTTGAGAAAGTTCCACTACCTAAATTTAATTTTGATTTCAGTTTTTTCTTTATTTTTGATTTTCTTTTCCAGAAAAGAATAAGGATCATGATCTTCTTTCAGAAATGCCTTTTATTTGAAAACAATAGCTAGTCTGGTAGACAGACAGCATAATTGTTTCATCCTAGAACCACACTGGTATTTTATTATATGCACTTTCTCGCCACCTCTTTCTCCTCCGTGCAACATGTTACTGCATATGTTTGATGGACTATCCTATAACAAGCAGGACAACACAAACACGATATCCAAAATATATACAGCTAGTTATTTAAAGCAGCTGGGTTTGGGTAGGGTTTTTTGTGAGAAGCAGAACTAAGGAAACCTGGTTGCTGTGGGTTTGCAGCCTGTGACGCCGGTCGCACCCCAATGACCTCGCTGCTGCAGTAAGCCCGCTTGCTCGGTGCCCGCTATGGTATGGGCAGGGTACGGGCGTATTCCAGCATCCCTCCCCGTTTTGCGGGATAAGATGTAGGGAAGCGGTGCCCCTTGTAGTGTGGGGCTGGCTGGAAAATACCACTCTTGGCAAGGACCAAGGATTTCTTTCTGCCTTTCCCTCAGAGGAGGGCACCAACGAGGTTTCCCTACTGGGACACCTTTTTTTAATTTTATTTTGAAGCGTTTACACGAACTTACTGTCTTTCTCGAAGATCTAAAGCTTCTATCTCCAGTGTGAGTGAAGTTAGCCAGATTGTTCAGAAATGATTACGCCCTGGGGAAGGTATGTGATGGGTAAAATCAGGAAAATTCATGAGCCTGGTTTCTGTAGGAGACGGGGCTAAAAAAAAAAAAAAATCCAGAAATTATTTTTTATTTTGCAGACCTGAATGCTGCTTTAGTTCCTTCCGGAGACTGGATGCTAAGGCTGCTACTGAAAAATTCCAGCAGGATCTGGGTTTCCGAATGCTAAACTGTGGAAGGACAGATCTGATCAACCAAGCGATCGATGCCCTGGGGCCTGAGGGGGTTAACACCATGGACGACCAGGTATGCCGTATAACCACGCACACACACACGCCAGTTCTTTGCATGAGCAAACTGCATGTTCCTTTCCATGTGGCAAATCAATACAGGAGGTCGCGTTAGTTACCTCTCCAAGGCTTTTCTAATTCTAGCTTGTGTTTTAGCCTGAAAATGTATCCCTTAAAAAGCAAAGAGCCCTTAAAAAGCCAGTCCAAGCCTGGAGTGAAATGTTTCTGTCAGCTGGAATGCAGGTCTGCTCCTTGGATGGCCTGTCTCAGATGCTGATGGAAGACAGGTTAATATGCTGCCTGGGGATGGAAAGTCTGATGTTGTCTTCATGCTGAGACAATGTCAAAACAAAGTGGGTTTTGCCAGAGACACTCTCTTCTGGTTCAACAGCCCAAATGCAGGCTGGGTCAGTGATAAGTGACCAAAAGGTGTTACCGTCTGAGGGCTGTCAGGCGTGAAGCGAGTTCCACGTTCTCAGAACAGTCTGGCGCGTAAGAAACAGCACTGAGAACCCCACTGGCACTGGTATTGATCAGTATTAGCTTTGTTGGAAGTCCAGTGTGCTGAGATGTGTCTGTTTTTTCATTTTTACCTGCTCCCTGCTCAGCTACATTGACCTACAGGGATTTGGTAGTCTGGGGAGTCTTCAGCTGCTTCTGCTGTCAGTCCCATCAAGTCACAGCAGTCTGTTCTCTGGGGCATCATTCAGTGCATTGGATTAGCTTTTGATTAGAGAAAAAAAAAAAACAAACCCTCTTCCAAATAAACACTCATTATAGCTGTCACAGCAACGAGAATGAGCTGTCATGTCTCAGAAACAATAGGATATTTATCAGTAGGAAGGATTTATGTTCAAGTAGAGAGATTTTCTCCTAGACAGCATTTTACTGCAGTAGCATTTCATTTCTGAAACTGGCACATCTTCCACGGTGCTTTCCACCATCCTGCAATTCTCAGGGAAGTGTGAATGTGTACACGCAGACGAGCAGAAGCTACTCCTGCACAAGCTTGTGTCTAGGTATGTAGCTGCCCTATTTACATATCCAGTGCCAGGAGCTTTGTGGTCACAGAGCTGGGGTATCACATCAGACATCCCCTTGATATTGACTTCAACAGCGTGGCAAAGGTGGCAGATGTGTATCACGAAGGTCTGCCACTTACTTCCTGTATTTATTTGGTTCTCAGAAGTTTTTGCAGTTCTTGTTTATGTAGCCCTGAGGTCTTTTGTTGTCTCAAAGCAGATTATTTTGCCTTGTGAGCCTCGCTATCCTAACAGCAAAGACACTGGTGGCAAGACCATCAGTTCTCACCGCGGCATGTGCTTTACCTCTCAGCAGTCAGCCAGCAAACTGGGAGTTGTCTGCCTTAATTTTATAAAGACCCTCTCTTCTGTAGGCAACTCACTGGAAAGTTTGAGGAGTTTCTGCTGTCACTTATTTCTGGCCTCACTGTCACTCCCTAGCCAGCCCTACTCGGAACAGGGGTTAGCAGCGTGCTGGCGGCTCTGTCGTCTTTGCAGAACGCTGCTCCCGTGTCCCAAAGCAGTGTTTTGGCACTGACCAAGGAGAGCAAGACAGGCTCCCTCTGGAGACATTGCTGCTCGGAAATCCTCCACTTCAGTGATTCTGGAACAACTCATCCCACAGCTAAGCAAGCATCCTCCATGGCACTACCAATCCCAGACAGAGTTAAATCCAGGCTCCAGCAGTGACTCTGCCATAGCTGGAATATGAAACCAAATCAGAACTTTGCAGCTAGCTGCTTTTGCCCTTCTATGCAGGAACAAGCCAAAGCCAGACGCCCAAACTTGGGAAGACTGACTTAGGCATGGCAACAGCAAGCAGGTCTCTATGGCCTGTCGTAGGACAGAACATTTAACACTGCCACCTGGTAAGCTCAGTTCCTATATCTGGATTTCTTTTGGTCGTGATCAGTCGTCTTTGCACACTGCACAGCGGGCCGGCACGTCTGAGGCACCGCCAGCAGCTGTGAGCATCTCTCACCTGGCGAGTACAGCAAAGGTTTGTTGCAAACCCTACAACAGACAGAACTGTTGGAGTAATGTAACATACAGGCTTTAGATCCAGGTTCAGATTTTGACCACACTCAGAACGTGAACAGGTTGAGCGCTGAGGTGTGTGTTCAGAGCCGCTTCTACGTGCGTGTGTATGGAGGTGGTTTTCGAGAGAGGGATAGAACTCCAAACAGACCTTCAGAAACTGGAGCTTCACTGCTAGCGGGGGACCAAGCAGCACTCCGGTTTCCCAGGATTTGAGGTGTTTAGGAAAAAAAAAAAAAAATCTCTTTTTCCCTTTGCATATTGAGGAAGAAGCAGGGAATGCAAAACTGAAAGATGAAGCGGTATTATTGCACAATGAACGACAGAGATGCTGCCTGTGAAAAATTCAAACACAATAGTTAAGGAGGTGGGGGAAAGCCGGAAGATGTGAGCAGGAATGGATTTCACTAGGCCGTTTCCTTTCTGTCCTTGACTACTTCTGGAATGAACTCCGTAAGCAAGGCTCATTTCTCTCATAATTCATCTCTGGGCCGTCATGGTTTGCTGGTTCAGTAGAGAGAGAGAGAGATTTATGGGATTGAAATGCTGAAATATTGTGGCAAATAGGATTTTAGCAATGGGGATAAGTTGCCAAATAAATTAATCTTGTGTATTTTTGTGTTGTTTTCTGCTTTCGGTTCATCTGGCCACAAATGAGCCAAGAAATGGTATTTCTTTCTTGGCAGCCTGGAGAAAGCTCGAGAATTGTGGACAATAGATGGCTGGGATTTTCAGTGATCCTTTTCTGTTCTTGCAGTCCTGTCCCCCGGTGTTTTGTCCACATCACTTCCCAACACTAGCGCGTTGTGCCCGCTCTGCGTAGAAGCCAAAATGTTTTGAACACATACAAATGCTGTCCTCACACACACCTGCACACGCACTCTTCTGCACATCAAGATTCAAACTTGCTGTGTCCGTGACAGTTTCGCTGTTGACAGGTATAGAAAGAGAATTTTTTCTTTTTCTTTCTCCTGAAGGGTATGACCCCGCTAATGTACGCCTGTGCTGCTGGAGATGAAGCCATGGTCCAAATGCTTATAGATGCTGGAGCAAATTTAGATATACCAGTGAGTAACAGAGGACCCTCTCCCCATAATTATTCATCTGTAAACTAACAAGAGCAGTTATGAAATCTCTCCCAGCAACTGAAGGCTTCCTTTGTGGAAGCTTCTGAGCAAGGCATTTCTTTCAGAAATCATTGCTTCGGGGATTTGGGAGGGGGAAGAAAACCTTCAAAACCTCTCAGAGCACTCAGTGGCTCCAATTATGATTGGCATTGGCAAGTCTAATAGGTGGTGGTGGGGGGGGGGTGTAAAGGGGCCTCCCTCCTGAAAGAGCTGCCACCAGGAGAAACCAATAAGCCCATTAAAAAGGCCCAGGGGTCTGGCCAGAGCGGCTAGTGCTGGCAGTGCTCTCTAAGTGACGTGAGTTACCGTTCCCTGGGGTTGTCACTTCCAAAGAAAAAAGCCACTGATGTAGAAGTCTAAAGCTTAGGGCAGACAGATCAGATACTGCAGTGGCCAACAACTGCCTGGCTCCTTTCCCCCAGGTTCCCAGCACCTCTCCGCGATACCCTTCAGTCCATCCCGACAGCCGGCACTGGACTGCTCTGACCTTTGCTGTGTTGCACGGGCACATCTCGGTTGTTCAGGTAAGCAGAGGAAATCCCGGGGCCGGGAATCTTTACAGGAGAGGGAGCGGGGCGCAGCGCTGAGCCCAGTGCTGGGCAGCACCCTCGCTGTCACGGGCTCCTCGTGCAGCTTGGTGGAAGCCTTCTAAAAACCGGTTAAAAATTGCATATTTTGAAAACAAGGAGAATGCAACTTATGCTTTTCTTGGGGAACTGGGAATTCATGAGATAATTCCTAGCAAGGCCTTGATAACAAAACACAGTACGTTTCCTTGTTTTTCTTTGGTTCCAGCATTGGTCCAAGGCTTACCACTTCCTGAACAACGCTGCACAGTCATTTCTTTGGCATTAGATAAACTACCGCTTCATGTGGAGTGGGTACAGGTGGACTGCTCGGTCAGGATGCTTTCCGACAGTAGATGTTAATTGGTTTATACATTTACATGTGCCAAAATTAAGCGTATGCTGATTTCTGCTCTAGTGGCAGCAAATCATCTGTAACTTCCTTCTATAATCCTTGGGAACTGCATGCACAAGACTTGAGCTGTCGTGGGAATTGAGCCTCTCACATCCTCCCCGCTCCCTTTTCTGTGGAATTAACACAGGCGGCAGCGGAACGGGCTGGAGTCCTGGAAACCCCACCTGAGCTTCAAGAGGAATTCAGAGCTGATCACAGCAGACAGCCAACTGCTGGCGAATTTAACTTACCTTCTGCTCAAAAGGGGGAGGAAAAAAAAAAAGACCTAAGCAAACGGAGGCTGCACACACTCATTTTTTGTGTGTGTCCATTTGTAAATAATTACCAAGATTAGATTCCGCCTGGCACATTGCCAGGGCAGCCTTTGGTATCAAGGAAGGTTGGACAGCCTTAATTTACATGTGAGATAAGAACGTGACTCTCCCAGGAGATGTAGCCAGGGATATCAAAGCTCCTGTTGGACTGCATTACCCCCAATGTTTGTTACTTTTATTTTGCTTAAAACTTCTAAATGACATACTTTCATTTGGCAACTATTAATAAAAGGGTAGATGTCAGCTTTTGCTGAAATCAGTGTACAAAGTTGCCTTTCTAGGTAAGGTCTACCATGAGCTACTTGCATGGAGTAGCTGGCATCTCAAGAGAGAAACAAACCAGCGAATGACCCAGCAGCCATGCTCTGCAAAGGGCTTTATAATAAAAATGGGAATGTGTACGCTGTCTGTGCCAAGGGCAAGCTCATCACTGACTGGGGATGGCTGAGACTGCTGAATTGTGACGGTGTCATAGGACAGAGGCAGCTGGACTCCGGCACGCAGCGGAGGAACCTCTGCTGCTGATGCACAGGGGCACAGGGCTCGTCCTCCCCCCACCAGCCCGCAGCTGAACAAGACGGACTTCCCACGCTGAAGAGAAGCTCTGATTGCAGAGCTCTCTGGAGCTGGGAAATTACAATTGCAAAAGCATGTTCCTGAAGCAGATTAAAATAACAAAACAAAACCAAGGAGGTGATGTCCAAGCTGCCAGCTGAGCACCTTTCCAGCATAAACTCACTACTGAAAGCACAGTAAAGCAGAAGAAAATAAGAAAACTCTAAACTGACATTCATGTGGAGACTTTAGCCCTAGGCTGAGCGAGGGAATGCAAGAGAAATTTGCCTTGTAATAGCTGTTTTGCTTTAGCCTTTGAGGTGGTCCCTTTGCGTGCATGCGCTCTTCACTACGAATCTGCTGGTTTGCCTCTCTAACACCCAGCTGCTTCTGGTTGGTCTTTCTGAATTGCTCTTTTCTCAGCTCCTTGTCCTTCGTGTCTCTTGCAGCTGCTCTTGGATGCTGGTGCCCATGTTGAGGGCTCTGCTGTCAACAGTGGAGAAGACAACTACGCTGAGACTCCGCTGCAGCTGGCTTCAGCAGCAGGTAAGCTCGGTGCGGCCCCAGCACACCAGAGAACAACCCCAGCCAGTTCACCCGGGGGTCCAGTGTCTGTAGAACACGTTAGGAGTCACTTGGCACTGCATCCGAAGGGACCGTGGGTACAGTAAAGCTATCAGACGGGTAGCACGGTGAGCTGGCTACTAAAAAGTCAGTATTTTTTTCCTTTCTAAAACACCAGCAGGAACCCCGTCGGGGTTGGCAGCAGCTAACAGCTGTCGTCATGCGGCAGGAGCTTGGTGGGTGCTAAATGCCTGTCTGCTTGTGCAGCTCCTCCCAGCGCTCACCGCCCGCCAGCGGCCTCCATAGCGAAGCTGGCTGAAACAGCTCCTTCGCACGGGGCACTGTCGGGAAACACAAACCAGCTACTGTCTAGTCTAGGCATGTCTTGGATCTATGTAACTTCCAGATGCAAAAATTAACAGGTTTAAATTCAGCCTGGGGAAAAATAACTGCTACATGGAGAAATATGGTTTATTCATTTATTAAATACAGGTAAAATTCTGCATTTCTTCTACCTAACTGTCAGGAGAAGAGTTCAGCATTCTGGGAACAAGTCTGTGCTAGACTAAAAGTACCTGTTATTTTTCGACACTTTTCACCTCACACTATTATTACTTTTTTCTGCTTCATTTTTGTGCATTTATGTATTACATTTCCGTCAATTTTTTCCTAGGGAACTACGAGTTGGTCAGCTTATTGCTAAGCAGGGGTGCTGATCCACTCCTGAGTATGCTGGAAGTCAATGGAATGTCTTCATCGCTTCACGAAGATATGAATTGCTTCAGTCACTCCGCTGCGCATGGGCACAGGTAAAGCTCCGTTCATAGTCGGAACAGGGTTTTTTTTTTGCCTAAGGCTGTCACTGTAGCTATTCCTCTGTGGCTTTATATTACATCTTCTACCCACGTTCAGAAGATGGTGGTAAGACTGTCCTGACAGCAACCATTCCTTAGTGCTGCACAGTTTCTCAGACTATTTCGATTTTGATGTAGGTAGTGCCTTTTGAGGAACTGAGAGAGTCTTTAAACTGGTAGCTGCTCTGTTACAGCCCTTTGAGAAAAAACTAGGCAAGACTTTCATTATTCAGCAACTACAACTTTGATAAAAGAAAGGGATTATATTTTAGTCAAAAGCACAAAATACAACAGAAAGATCTTTGTTTGCTTTTTGCTTATTCTCGCACTTGCTGGTCCAGCTCTGCAGCGCTAAGGGTGAGCAGGAGCTGGTTGTAGGCCATCCACGAGCAGACTAAGTTCAACCTGCGGGTAGGTTATGAGACAGTGGTTCATGTTCCGAGACAGAATCTAATCCCATTAAGGTGGCAAAAATAGTCTGTGGCAGAATTTCGTTGACTGCATCTCCGGTTTTTAGATGGCCAACCAAGAGATCAGTCGTTAAGACACCAAAAAGCCAGCCTGGGCTTTCCAACTCTGTTTTCAGGGTAGTTATTTAGAAATAAAACATTACTTACAAACTCATCCAGAAATCCATCCATTTCCAGAAAAAAATACTAGCATAAGAAGCCAATTAAAACAGCCCTGAAACCGCCTGTGTAGCTGGGCTGAGAGGTACCCAGAGGGTCTTAGAGCGGCACAGCTCGCCCTTCCAGTAGCACGTTAAGTAGCAGCTGCCTTGCTTGGACACAGCTGTGCTTTACAGTGGTGCCAGAACTGCACCTCCAGGTACATGGCACATCTGGATACACCAGGGAAAATACCCCAAGCCCAAACTCTGCAAAGCTGGAACAGCCTAATGCAGTTATTTACAGTGTAAAGCTACACAAATGCTGTTCTGTTCCCACTTCTGTTCCCCTCCCACGACCTTCTGCAACATCTCACGGTGCAGACTGTGAAATTCAGGGCTCGTTCTCCAATCGGATAGGGCAGGGTGATCCTAAATTAACATTTTTTTAGTCATACGGAGCGGTGCGGGTGCAAAGAGAGCACCAGCTAGTGGCAATTCAGCATCGCGGCCGAGTGCTGGGGTGGACTCGCTGGGAAGGGGAACGTCTGTTGCAGATGGCTCCAGCTGTCTGCAGGGACACCAGCGATGCAAGCGCTCTACAGCGGCCGGACGCAAACGAGAAAGCCTCTTCCTTGCAACTGCTGGGTGAAAGTCCAAACCAAAAAAATGCTCCCTGGATTTAGTGATGCAGATCAATTTTATGGTTGTTATTTACTGTATCAGGAAGCAAGTCTGACTAAAAAACGTAACAGTGCTTGAAGATGGGCATCTGGGGAAACAGCAAGGGCCCTGACAGATGCTCTCTGTTAAAGTAAATCTTACTTCAGAGCTTAAGGTGTTACCACACTCGGGGCTGGCAGGAGGAAACATGCTTCTATGCCGAAGTATAGACTGTGATAAAACCCAGCTTGCCCCAAAACTCCAAAGTAGGCCCTGCTACCACTAAGGTATGGGAGCATATTCCATTCTTCTGCCCTTGCTACCAGGGCATCCATTTCTAGCGTGCGGGATAGGGAAGGATGAGTGTGTTAAATGCTGCTCCATCTCTGCCAGCTGTCTGGCTTTGGGAAGGAAATTATTATTTACGAAGCCAGATGCCCCCCAACCCCCAAACCACCATAGTCCTGTCTGATTTGTTGCTATCTCATTAATTAATAAGTGATCTCTCTTCTTCATCCTCAGGAATGTCCTGCGCAAGCTCCTGACCCAGCCCCAGCAGCTGAAGGGAGACGTCCTCTCGCTGGAGGAGATTTTAGCCGAGGGAGTGGAGAGTGACACCTCCAGCCAGGGCAGCTCCAGCGAGGGGCAAGTCCGCCTCTGTAAAACACGAATGAAGGCTCTGCAGGAGGCCATGTATTACAGCGCCGAGCACGGCTACGTCGACATCACCATGGAGCTCAGGGCACTTGGTAAGCTGTGTATTTTAAGCACTGTGCACATTTAAGGTGTGAAAAGCTTCTTCCTCAGCCCCTTTCACTTGGAGAAGAATCTGTAACCCCAACTGCAAAGCCATCCCAAGCTTATGGGAACCAGCTGCCTAATTTAAATAAGTAAGTGTTTAAGGCTTCTCACAAATTTTTTCAAATTCCCACTGATTGGGGAAATTCAGTGTTAAAGAGGCTGGTCTCAAAAACAAAGATAACATCAGAGATTAAATGGTTTAAGGTGAAAGAACAGATTTGATCTAAAGGTAGGAAAGAGAAGATTAGAAGCTTGTGTGTCTAGACTGTTACAGCTAACCAAGAGAAAAGACCTCACACACCACGTTTGTGTAGGGTTAGGTATTCTTAGAAGTCCAGATTAGATTTATTTTGGATTTCTGACTAATCATGAAGCTAAATACACAACAGGGAGTCTCGGGTCCTTAATGATCAGCAGGTAGTTCCAACTTGCAGTCCTGGTACCAATCCTTTGTAGATAAGTCACCTAATCTCTCGATGACCCAGTTCAGTCATCTTTAATATCAAGACAAAAAAGTGTATCTGCTGTTAGGATGTATGTAAAGACAAAAAATGTATCTCCTGTTAGGATGTACGTAAAGATCGGCTTCAGCGCTGCTAAGCGTTGGTACTAGCAGCAGGACAGTCTCCTCACAGGTACTTCAGGAAATCCTCTTTCACTGTGCTTTTTGCTGTGGCTACAGGAGTCCCGTGGAAGCTCCATGTGTGGATCGAGTCGCTACGGACAACCTTCTACCAGTCTCGTTACTCAGTCGTGCAGACCCTCTTACGGGAATTCGTCACCATTAAGGAAGAGGACTATAACGAAGAACTGGTTAATGAAGGCTTGCAGCTCATGTTTGAGGTCCTCAAAACCAGCAAAGTAATTATCAGTTTTGTTAACAGTATCAAAGTCAAGTGTTTGGGTTTTGCCGCTGTACAAAGTAGCGCACAACAAGAGCAAGTGAATGCCTGCGCAAAGTCCCTAATGAGTTACGGTGTGAAAATGGCCCTGAGAGCATTCACCTAAACTCACATACAGCCCACAAGAGCAGTCCTCACAGCAAAGACGTTCATTTCAATAGAAGCGAAAGCTACTCTGCTGAGGCCCTGATCAGCAGCTGGCTTCTGAAGCCGTGCCAGTGCAAGCGGAAGAGCTGTCAGCGCGGTACGGGGCAGCCCAGGTTCCCTCAGCAGTATCTTCTGGGAGTTTCCTGAACGACACTTTTGTTCAGCAACATTTTCCTCCTACTACTTTTTTCTTTTATTTAAAGGTTGCCTGTGACTGTTTTTTCCTTGCTTTTCCAGGCCTATCTAGGAGGCGTTCGACCCACGCTATACAGTTTAGCTGTCCCATTCTGCAGATCAGGTCACCCGCTCTCTGCCATGTTCTCCTCTGAGGGGCTGCAGCCCTTCACATTCGGAGGGGGATGCCCGCCTTCCGACGGGGGCAGGGGAGGCTGAGCACAGAATCACAGAATGGTGGGGGTTGGAAGGGACCTCTGTGGGTCATCTAGTCCAACCCTCCTGCCGAAGCAGGGTCACCCAGAGCAGGCTGTAGAGGACCTTGTCCAGGCGGGGCTTGAAT
>Ga0065711_1026415_pt1 | contig 72557 bp, 47 predicted proteins | sample Hoacrofraction12_FD_59098 | JGI IMG/M metagenome (GOLD analysis project Ga0065711, IMG submission 59098) | Hoatzin crop microbial communities from Cojedes, Venezuela - Epithelial fraction 12 v2 (version 2) | ecosystem: Host-associated > Birds > Digestive system > Esophagus > Crop | place... | reverse complement strand
CTTTTCTTCCACTTGCTTGATGATGGCCTCCAGGATAAGCTGCTCCATCACCTTTCCCGGGATGGAGGTGAGGCTGACCGGCCTGTAGTTCTCTGGGTCCTCCTTCTTGGCCTTTTTGAAGATTGGAGTGACAAAATCCTGAGTTTAGTTTATGGAGAGGATCTGTGGATTAGGAGTATATCCTTTCTGCAAAGAAAAACTTCACCTGCCATTCGGATGCACTGGAAAAGTCCCTGTGACAGCCGAATTCTGTCCTAACTGAGGTCTGCTGTGCCAGTGGGAGCGAAGTTACTTCAGCCATGTGTGCTTTTATGGCTGGTGAAGCTTTTTGCATAGAGCAATCACAAGGGCAGGGTGGCTCCTTTAAAGGGAATCTAAGTTTTCACACCATTGTAGGTGACAGGGTCTGGTTCAGTAAAGCACTTCAGCATTTCTACAATAATTAGGAGAATCAAACTGGTTTTCATGACAAACGAGTCAGGCCTCACAAATCCGTGAGCTTTGTCCATAAAGTGCTGTGCACAAATCTGATCTGCTTGATCGGGTAGAGTCGGATTTTTCCAACAGATTCCCACTAAAAACCTAATGAAGAAACCAAAATTCCTAGAAAAGATGGAAGTCGTCTCTATGATTTAATAACTGATTACAGACTGGGAGAGAAAGGGAGGACTGAGTTCCTTTCTTAGTTTTCACAGGGGGTAGACACTGCCAATGGAACCCCAGAGGAACCTATGCTGAAGCCTATGTTTTATCTTGCTTTTGCAGTTATCCGGCAAAAGAAGTGTAAAATGAGGTGGCAAAATCTGATGACACCAAGCGAAGCGAGATGATAAAATTACTTTGTAGAGTAGCAGAACCTACTAAATCATTGGGTAATGAAATGGCAGAAGAAATTTGGTGCTGATAGATGTAGAGTAATGCTGACAGAGAAAGCCTGTTGTAAATACACACTGATGGACTCCAAACTGTCTATCAAAAATGCTTATCTTCAGGATAATTTTATGAAAAGGTCAGTTCATTATTCAGTTGTGAGTAAAGAAAAGAAATTCCTAGGAAAGAAATGGAAAACAAAGCAGAAAGCGTCGTGTCATGACATAAATCCACAGTGTGTCCAAATCAGGAAGAGCAAAAGCACTCCTGGTTGCTGCATGTTGAAGAACTGATGCAGCAGAACTAGAAAAGGTGCAAAGAGTGGTGATAAGAATGATCAAAGGTATGAATGCTTCTGTTTGAGAGAGATTAAATGAACTAGGGCTCATCTGCATAAAAAAAGAGATAATTAAACAGGGTAGAATATGGGGTTGTGAAATTATCAGTGGCAAGAAGTTAAATGTGGAACCATTATTCATTGTTTTTGATAACACACAAATGAGAGGCCATCAATTGAATTATCAGGAGGCAAGTTCAACCTAAATTATATGATTTTATTTTTTTCCCACTTTTCAATTCACAAAGTGTTATTAAACCCAGAGACAGCACCTTTGGCTTAGGAGGGTTTTGAAGCACATATCATTGGATCTGGACCAGTAGATAAAGAAGAAACATTATATGCTTCGCCTGCTCTTAGGTTTTTGCTTTAGTATCCGTGGCTAGACATAGCTGGGCACATTTTGTGGAGCTAAACAGACCTCTTGCTTGACTCTCTATCGGTTGTTCTTTAATAGTAGGTATCAAAAAATACTGCAGTTAGACACAATTGCAGACTTTCCAGAACCAGAACTCTTGTGCTTGTTACAAAGGTTCAAACTGAACTTTTTCATCTCAGCATGGCTTGGTCATGTGTTGGAGAATTTCTAGTATTTTACTTCAAGCACTTCAGATTTTCCAGATAACTGCTATAGGAGACCTAAAATCATCACGTATTATAGAAACTTCTTGCCTGATTCTTTTCTAAGCAGTAGTTTATTAGTCTTAAGGTAAACATGATGTACTGAAGGGAAAACACTAACAGAGATGCACTGAGTTTCAGTTTCATTGACAACTTTTCCATAATAAATATCTGTATGGAACCTTCACACTGCTTATGTATGCCTGCTAGCCCGCTTTTCTGGGACAAGCTTCACTGCATGGGGCTGCAGAGAGCTGAAGTTGCTCTGTTAGCTATGCCTACCTTGTTGGGGGTTCCATGTTTTGTGCAGTAGAGCAGCAGTTCTCACCCCACCATCTGCTTTCCTTTTGAATTAGGAGATGTCTTACATTCATGAACCCTGAAAACTGGAATCATTGCAGAGACATATAATTTAGCATCAAAAGTACAATAGGAGTTCTTGAGTACCCTGACAGTAACCCATGGCCAGAAAGAAAACACACATAATTAATGAACCAGGCTTCTATTTCTGGCATCTGTCATTAGTTATAAATGGAATAATAATGGATTTATGCTGGAAAACAGCTTGACAGGACAAGTTACTTTATATGCCAAGCTGCTGTTTATATGGGCATTATTAAGACTGCTACTAAATACGAAGATCTGTTAAAAAATTCCATGAAAGCAGTATCATGCTGTTATAAAAAATATCATCTCACTACAATATAGCTTTACACTTAGCTTAAGGCCATGGCTCAGCTCTGCAAAATGACAAAGTTATGATTTCTTTATTTACAAATCTGTCGCTTGTGTATATTGAAAGCTGCCTTTATTTTAGTGACAAAAGTTACCTCTCCTTTTAACACTGCCAACACAGCCCAGATATGAAGACAAACCTGTCTTCAAGAGAATTGTTAACTGATTTTGAGTGATGAGGGTAGAATCTGCCTTCAATCACAAACAGACAGTTCAGGATTGCAGAGGTTTTATGGCACACACGATCTTTATTTCTGGTGATGGTGAACAAGCTAGGCAAAAAGCAGCTGGGCTTTTAAAACTCCAGGTTGTCTGTAGAGCTGACAGTTAGAAAAATCTTTTTTTTTTTTCCTCCTACAACTGGACAAGTTGCTATGGGCGTTGCTGGGAGATAACAAACATGGAACTTAGGTTGATGATTCTTTTTTTAAATGCACATTTGAAGACCAAACGAAATAAAAAAGAAATGTAAGATGAGTCTCCTAGGTTACATCCAATTGTCCAAATCACCCTGATATAAAAATCTGCTATCTGAGCTGCTGTTAAATTTGGTTGCTACATGGTCAGTCCCTAGAAATTATTTTACCCAGCAGGTGAATATGGGCATCTGTAGAACTTTCTTGACCGCAGGGGGCCCAAGGGTCCTGAAAGTGCAGTCTCCGAAGCAAAGGTAAATGCAAAAGAAATCCTAAAATTTTCCATTGGAGGTAAATGAGTGGAAGCCAAATTTAGAATTCAGTAGCTCCTTTTTGCTATTTTTTACTTTTCCACTCCACTTTCTCATTTAAAGTGAAGCCAACAAAACACTTAAACTCTCTCCCACGTATATGCTCGGTGTTGACATACAGGCCCCATTTGTTGTTGAGTGATCCCCTAACAGGCACCTTTCCCATTCTGTATTGCTAGGAGAATATTTTCCCCTTGACATATGGTTCTTGTTATGTTCTAATTTATTGGTACACAGCTACTTGGTTGTTTAAAAAAGTTATTTCCGTTACCCTTCGGAAAGGTCATGTATGATTATTCTTGTCACTCTCTTTAATGAATATAGGTGGCTGGGAACTTCAACGAAGTCTGAAAGGTAGCACCAAAATCTTAATTTACTCAAACTTAGAAGGAAGCAAGAGTGTATTTGTCAAGGCACAGCACTGCACTGAGTCAGTTATTCTGTTGTCAGCACACAGGCAACACCCTCTGCTGCTGTACAGCTCTCAGGCGTTGCGCTGCATTGCATCACATCAACAGTCTAAAGCTTGCTAGTGTCTTGTCATGGTTGAATTTTACCTCTTGACTAAGTAGTGTTAGTTCTAAGATTTATTTCTCTCTGTAATTTACTTTTTTTTGATGAACAGCTCACTTTTATACAGAGAGCATGTAAATTATTAAGTCCTCTTTAAGCCCTTTGTGCAATAATTTATAGGCATCTGAATTAAAAAAATCTATTTGGATTCTTAAATTCTAACAAAAATCCAGCTTTCTGCATAGCAGTTACTCAGTAAATATAAATGTTTCCAGTGAAAACTCATGAATTATCTTGTTTCATGAAGTTTGCTCTGAAAAAAACGCCCATTCAAGAAGCCTGTCACATGAAAGTCTAGATTACAGGGCCAATTATACCATCTTGGTGCACAGCCTGTTGTCTGCAAAGGGAAATGTCCATTTCAGGTGTTCTATGTGTTGGGTTCTGTGTGGAGCATTTTTTGTACTTCACTTAAATTACAAGATGTTTAGTGAGAGGCATCTTGATATCTCATCTTATATAATATGACACAGAATAGGGAAATGCCTATGGAATATCTTCAAAGCATGGAAGCATGTACATTTGTACACTGTAGTTTTAGCTAGAGTCACTGTCATTCTTCCTGTAACAAGATGAGTACAGAAGACAAGTCTGAATGAACTACTTACGGCAATGGCTACCTAACGCCTTTTCTCTAACAAAGATATATTTAATGATCCCATGCAGGTAACCCTGTGTCTTGTCCTTCCCTGCAGACATGAAACTAAATGTGGCACCAAGATGAAGAGCACATCTGGTCATACTTTGAGTTTATGAGCCCTTTAGTCGATTTGTTTAGCAGATGTAACTGAGAATTAACATATTGACCTCTTCAGCATGGTTAGTTGGACCCTGCATTTCCCAGGCCAAGCATTTCAGGACTTCCCATTCAAAGTGTTTCCTTTCGACATTTATGAGGCAAGATCTCTCAGTCTTTCACTTTGCAGTGGCTTTTGTTTCAAATTTTGTTTCATTTATTTTATGGAAATAGCTGACAATACCCAAATGCTACACAAAACACTTTGTTTCATCTGAAATGAATACTCTCTGACTTCTCAATTAACCAAAGTACCCTGAAGAGTCTAAGTACTGCAGGCAGTAAATGTCAGACCAGTATAAGCCTACCCTCCTGTGTTTCTCCCACTCTTTTTCTTTTCTTTTTCTTGTACTGAACTGTAATAGATGAAAAAGTTACTTGTGTAGGATTGCACTGAGATTGACAGTGTTGTTTTGACTGGTTATTACACCTAAGAAACACTCAGAACTGCGGCCAATGCGCTGTGTTTTGTTGATTTGGGAAGGAGTGTTGTTGGGTTTTTTTTGTCTCATCCTTTTAAAATTGAGAGTCAAAGGTAAAATAAGGTCTAAAGGGTCAAAATTCTTTAAAATTAAGTCTATTGCAAGATAATTTGGCAACAGACAGATACAAGGTAAGGAAAAATTTATTCTGTTTTATGCAATCAACATCAAGTGCTGATAGCATCAGATAAAACCTTAGAGTTGCATTCTCTGTGCGTAATTCACTTTATTATAGGCAGTGGTGCATAACTTTAGATATTGAACCACATTCACGCAACCTGATCCTGTGATAATGTTTATGCTTCCAGCAAAATGGAAATACTATTTCAAAGATCAGAGCACAGACGATTGGCAAAGTAAGTCAACTTGAGGGGAACCATGGAGAAATCTTCTCGGAGTTTTCACATAATGCTTTAACTTTGATCACAGAGATCAGAGTGTTCTACTGGAAAAGCAAACTGGGAATAGTTTAAAATATTTATTTTAAATGGCACAGGGGGAAAAAAAACCACTCCTATAACATGTACTTCCAAGCATATTTTGGGAGAAAACATCACAGATGTTAGTTGATGACAAACCCTGTAATTAACATGCCATATCTGCTTAGGTATGCAGCAGCAGAAAATTAGGTAGCTTTTACATATTTAAGAGGTTAGAATATTAATCAAGGAAGAGCTTATTATTATTATCAGACCAGAAAGGATGCAGACAGAATGGTTAAACAGAGATTAGCTAGAATACATTTCCCAGTGTAAATCAGGCTGCAAATGCATCAGTTTCACAGCTAACCAATATATATGGTACCAGACTCTAGTCCTGTTCAGCAAGGGAAATGGGACAAGCAAGTACATCTTTTTGATGCTAAGGCAAGATGCTTGTCTGTTCAATCCCTGACTGGCCCCGGAGTCTTCATAGACCAGAAACTTCTGCTTGACCACATCTCTTCAACCCACCTCAAGGACCAGAATTACATTAAACAGGTTCTGGCTTCTCTTTAGCTTGTCTTTCCAGGAAATATTGGACATGAAGAAAGTCAAGAAACTCCTCCGATGCCATTCTGGCCCTTAAAGTTTGTCTGAAGCTCTGGGAGAGCAGCTGTGGTAAGACATACAGCTTCAGCCCTTGCTCCTTATTGCAGAAGGAAAGAGATATTATTATCTCTTGTTTTGAGGCTGCTAGAAAAACTGCCCACAAACAAAGCCCAAGTCACATTGCACTACTTTCCGCCAAAACAGGCAAGCAGCCTCCTGGCTGGTGAGCACACATGACAGCAAAACACTAATAAAGCCGCCATCTTCCCTTCTCTGAGCAAACAGTGAGAGAAAGTACAAACCCCACGTGATCAATGGTATCTGCATGCCTGAGCCTAGGACTGGATAAAACTCAGCAAGAAAGAACACTTCAACTACAGAGTTGTTTCAGACAGCTTGCAAGGTACCACAAACTCAGCTGGCTGGTGATTGCCCCAGGAGCACATCTACTGCTGGGAGCAGCAGGAACCGAGCACGTGTCAGTCACGAGTTGCCCTTGACTTTCTCAGGATGGACACCTCTGTTACACAGCAGCACATGAGAGATGGTGTGAGCACTACTCCTTCAGGTCACCAGCTAATCACTTCTGTATGTTGGAGAGAATCCAGTGTAGAGGATCAGTGTGAAGGGAATGAGACAGGCCACAAACATACAGCCTCACCATCCCCTCCTGGGAATAATTAACACTGGCGAAAATGGAGCCATGCATTTTGCCATAAGAAGTTAATTGCTCTGGCTGTCTGAAGGGAGAATGTATAATTTAAACTATTTTTTTTCCTTTGCTTTCAACAAGTTTCTCATTCTCTTCAGACTGGTAAGGATTTTTTTTTTTTTTAAGTAGTTAATGCTTCTGCTAAGCAGTTAAGAAGCATCCAGCTGTTAAAAGCCTTTAATTGGTGAGTCTGCACTTCTCCAGACCCTAGGGGCTGGCGACAAAAAAATAAACTTCTTTTTTAGAAATACCAACAAAAACTGCAGATGTTACTGAAGTCAAGGTGAAAACAGATAATTGTGACTTACTAAGACAACCATTTCAGGGAGTAAGCACACCTTGTCTTGCAAAATTGCAGTGGGAGACCCAGAATTTTCCATGCCAATAGAAATCTAATGATTTGCTGATAACATTGTTTTGCACTTCTCCATTAGGACCCAGGCTATTGGGAACTACATCACCAGTAACCCCCAGAATTGACCTGGAATGTTGTGATTTATTTCCCTTCATTACACTAGAGCTTGAAATACAACTGTATCCCTCAGCACATTCCTAACTTTTCTTGACATGCTAATTTGAGACTTCTTTGAGTTCCAGTGCACTGAAAGGGATACTCAGCCAGCAGTGCCTGAATTCTGGCTTATCTTCAGTTTGTTCAGATATTTTAACTACTTGTATTATTTAAGAAATTCAGTCCTTTCCTGGGAAACGTGACATCAGTTCCCCACCTGGATTCTGTATTCTTTGTCTTTGTATCGCTACTAGTTGCAAATCCTGCAGCAGCTTTATTTAAACCTTTTACTGGAAGTTTGTACTGCTGTCTGTTGTACATGCATACAAGAGTACAACAATCTTTCTGCTGCCTGGCTTGAAATTAAGCTCAATGTATTTTGCAGTGTCCTCAGGTTTTCTCTGTGCTCTGGCTGCTTTAATTTGTTAGCATCTAATGGCATTACCGAGACTGCTTTGGGAAGGTGACTGACAGAAAGAAATGGAGTCTGCGGGCATAAGAATAGGGATGAGAAACATTTTGGAGTTACGGGAGCAATTAATTACTGAGGCGGTTCTGGAAGGTGGGTGGTGAACTCCCCAGGAAAATGTCTACCATAATCTCGCTTTGCCTCGTGCTTCCTATAACAAGACCGGTGTCCACCTTGCACCGTCAGCTGTTTTCGGCTCCTGCATACTGCTTACCAAAGAGGGACTGACTGTTGCCTGGCATGTAGGTGGTGCACAGGATGAGCTACAGCACTGCCTTGTCTTCCCTGACCTGCAAAGCAAAGCACAGGAATCTCCTGTTTCTGCTTTCATTCCCTGAGACACCTGAAGCCCAAGTCCCTGGGGCATCAGTCTGGCCTGGGCAGACACACACTGTCCACAGAGTCAGATGTGCCCAAGTCAGATTCTCATCCAGTTCAATCTCATTACCTGACAGGGTATAAATGAGGTCAGTAGATCAGGAAAGAATTAAGCACCTATGTACAGCATTTACTGTCTTACAAAGAGATATAACCATAAAATGTGTTGTTAATCACTTCACTTTTAGTTGAGAGGTAAGGATTTCTCCCTCCAAGCAGCTGCTCAGTCCTTAGGCTAGAGGCATACCCCAGCAAACCTTACCTCTGCCAGGACAGAACGTCCTCACTCTGTCCTTTCCTTTAGGTCTGCCTCACCATTTGGATACTAGTTTTATTAGAGCCACGAGGGAATGTGAATGGTGTCTCAGAGGGGGTGTCTCTGAAGAGTGTTTACTGCCCGGAAGATTTAGAGCATGTCTCAATAACTTCCTTTCCTTGCAACACGCAGGACCTCTGCATGTAGAGATCTTTGTCATGTGGTGCTGTTCAGTGTCAGCTATAGGAATGTTCTTGCATTTATGTGAGAATTCATGTTAAATGGAGAGGGTTACTGATGTGCTAATTCCTCCGTCCCCTTGTATTTGCGTATCAACTGCACTGTGATCACAAATCTACATTTTTGTAAACTCTTGCATTCTGCAGTAATTTGCCCTTTATTTTTCCCCACCATGCTCCTCCTGTCACTCAGCCAAAGCACGATGCAACACGAACCTTCTTACTTGCTTCACAGTAACCTTCCATGTACCTATTAGTAAAAGTACAGTGGTAAAGTAATGTATCTGAGAGAACTAAGAGTGGTTTGTAATGCCAAAACTGTGTGCTTCCCATGGATGCCACATGACAAGCCAGAAATTACGTAAGTATCTTGGCAGCTGGAGTCTCTCTCTATCTCCCTGCTTTGGTATATCTAATAAGTTCTGTTGCATTTCCTACCTACAAAACAGTGATCCAACTTACAGAAAAGCATTATCAGAAATCTTCTTTTAAAACTATTTAAGAAGGACACGAGGAGTTGAAAAGTGTTGTTCTTCACAAGTGCTGCCTTTCTCAAAGGCTTCTATGTTGAGATTGCTGATTTTACAAATCAAAACATAATGTCTCTCACTGCCAGTGTTGCAACTCCAAACCAGAGTTGGAAAATTGTACTGCGTTCTTTCTCCACCATCAGAAATCAAAGTCCTGAAATCAGAGCTGAGCTGACAGGTTTATTGATGATGTGTGAAGCAAAACTGAATCCAGCTCAGCCTTCCATGGCTGTGTTGGCTCTGCAACGCTAACAGTGGTAAAAACATCATTACGGTTACCACTTAAAAAAATCCCCAAATGCAATTCAAAGAAACACAGAGGGAGACGATACGTTGAGTATGGTGATACTGGCTTCTACGATCCCTCTGCTTGCTATAAACACATTTTTAGTAACAGTTTGTGTGTGTGTTTAATTGTTGCTGTATTTATATAGAAATAAAATGTAATTTGATGACACTGACTTCCTTGGAGAGTGAAGCTACATTTATAACAACCTTGGAAAAAAGTAAACAGGCTCTCTGAAGTAACTGAACAACAACTAGTCAGAATCAGAGGCTGGAACAAGAACTTAACATGCTGAGAAACTGGAGAAAACATCCAAATAGACGATCTTCATCTTCGGTAAGCAGGAAGCCATACAGAAGCTATGAAATTAAATGTAAAAAGGCTAAACTCTTTTAATAGGTATGAGAAAGTCTGCATAATACTGGTAAATGGCTCTGGCTCATAGGTTTGGGTTTTTGCAATAAAACATATAAAAGAAAGAAAAGAGCTGCATTCCTTGAACAATGCCAGCCATAAAATATTACACAATGCAGTATGTTTTCCCATTTCATCTTAAGATGATGTGTTTGGGGCTGGCTTTGGAAGGAAAACCTTATGGGACTATTCTTCTCTTATTTTCTCTTTGGATTTTTCTGTAAAACAGGCTATGTGAATGTCAATGGCTGTTTGCTTGTCATTGAAGAAATAGTAGCAGACCATCTGAATTCACAGTTTTGCATTACAAAGCACAGTATTTAAAGGATTAGAATATAATTTCCAGGTAATTATTTAAAAGAGGCGTTGGCAGTCCAAGAGGAATAGGCTAGATAGTGCTAATTTTGGTCCAATTCTACCCCTAAATAAATGTCATACTGTGAATAAACAACTTGGATGTCATCCAAGCATAAAACATCACTAACAGTAATTGTTCTATATAAGCAAATCAGTAATCCTAATATTGATTTAAATAGGACAAATATGTTATGCGTGATCAGAAGTAAAATTTTATGAAGGAATCTTTTTATATTTACATTGTTCTGTGTTGTGATTTTGCTTCAGATGGAAACGCTTCATGCATCACTAGATCTCCTTGCTACTCAAAGGGTAATACTTGGGAGTCAAGCTACCACAGAAACCTAGTCCTCAAGCTGGGTTTGCTTTCAGTTATTTACTATTGAACAACATCCTTTCATCCTTACTATTACAAATACTTTTGATTCATTACATTACCCAAAATACCAAATTGTGAATAGAAACGTGGTTATGGAACATAAGATCCTATGTGTCATTATTGCTCTTTATTCATACCAGTCATTAACTGTTTCTAATTCAGACCTTTCCAGGCAAAAATACCTCCAGTTGCTCTCCTGAATTAGAATCAAGGACATCAGAAAGTGTAAAAGTAAACACAGCTGAATATTCATCTGCTTATTACTTGTTTTGATTACACCAGTGACCACACCTTTTCCAGATAGGAAGAGACGCAGACCACAGTTCAGCAATGCAGTAAAGGCTGGTTTAGGGCCCCTTGGAGCATTGAATGGAAGAGAAGAATGGCACATAGTATTCTACTGCTGTAAATTATCACCAGTAGTTGAAATTTGTTTGTTAACTTTGTACCTGTGACTATGACACCAGACCCAGTACATTCTGTGATATTCTAATGTTATACTCTACCAAGTACTGCAGCTTATTCCCCAGACGGCATCAAAAGCAAAAAAGTATAAACTTTGCTGTCTGTTCCTGCGTGAGTGAATTTCAGTCATATCCACGCACTTATCTGGATTAAGTTTATACTGGTAGAAAACTCCTGCAGTGGTTGATCAGATGTTCAGGACTGCAATGGATTCTCTTGTGCTTAACTACCTTTTAAAGGTAACCTGGATGCACTCATGGGTGATTTATCCTTATCTGGTTTTGTGTTGATATAAATCTTTAGTTCAAAAGACACTCCCTTTTTTCTTTGTTTTTAGCACACGCTACATTTAAAATGAACAGTCATACCTTTTATCACCTTCCAATCTGGTAAGCTTCAAATCCTGGCTCCACAAGTTTCGTCTGATAGAACAAACTCTCCTTTCTTCTGCTCAATCCACAGATCCCATACATTTGAGCTCATATTGAACCTTTCTGGGCAGGTGACCACTTAGTCCCACCAGTGTTTTCCCAGTGGCACTCTTCTTTGCTAAATATTCCCCACCTGCAGTACTTACAGACTGCATTTGCTCTTGAGAGCTACATCTCATTGGTAGTTTAGAGTCAGGCCTTCATCAACCACAGCATGCAGGTTTTTCTTTTCTTCTCATGGCTCCAGTAGGCAAGGCTCAGCTTGTAGCAGAAGTTCTTAGTATAAGCCCTTCTGTGTATGCCCTCGCATGTTACAGGATTAGCATTTCATCCCAGTTCTATTAACAAGGTCAACCATTACTTTTCCCAATATGCCAAACGTTATCAATATTGATAGCTTCCAGTGTGACGCTGTTAGCAAATTTCATGGAAGTACACTCCCACATTTTCTGTTAGAATCACTAATGAGAAATAGTAAATGAAAGAAATGCAGTCAAGCTCCAGATAATCATGTCTACCAGGTCTATATGATTGTATACAATCTGGTAACACTTTATGTCATTTATGAAGAACAGCAATGATTATTTCCTAGTTTATTCAGTACACAAACTCGAAGAACATACGAGAAAGCGAACTGAGCACTTCTGCATGACTGGAAGTCTCACAAGGCAGTGAAGAGGATGGTCACTTACTTAAAGACTAATAGTTGCTGACTAAGTATTGAGCGTTTTCAGAACATTAAGAATGAGGTAAAAGGAATTTTATTTACAGTTTCTGCATTCTACTCAGAGCCAACTCAGCTAGTCACCAAAGGCACCAACTCCAGGTTCTTCTCAGTTATTGTAACATTAACCAGAAGACAGGTGTTCATAGAACATATGGTCCTCAGAACAGGTAGCACTGATGGTGCAGAGGCTGGCAATCTGATTTCAAAGACTAAGGAGAAAGGACTAGCAGTCTGCAGTGCAGCCAGCAATCCACTCCTCTGTGTCTGGTTCAGGATTTAGAGTCTGGGTGATAACTTTGTAGCACAAACTCTGCTCCTCCTCTGGCACACTGGAGAAACAGGGGAAGTCAGTGGTACTCTTCGTCCAGCAGCATCAATAGTCTCTTGTGTGTTCGTAACACCTGACCTCTGTCTTTTCTCATTCGGGGTGGACACAGTAAGATTGACTGACCCATTCACCCTTATTACCGCTACATCTAAAGCAAACAGAACTCTGAAATGAATCAGTGCTTAGGAGGATGGCAGAAGTGGATGCTACAGAGACATCACTGTGATTAACCTTTCTGGCCACAGAGTACCTCTGATGCCCCTCATAAATCCAGCAGAACCAACAGAAACTCACAAAGAAGCCTCCTGGAGAAAGTAAGAAAATCCAGTGACATTTCTGACAGGCAAGAGAATAACGTGGCACTGTAGGACCAAGCTGTCTTCCTTGGCAAAAGAGACAAATCCTGTGTAGGTTCTCTGCTAGGACAAGAAGAAAGTAAAGGGGTGCTTCCTTTAGGGTGTCATTTCTTTGTCTCTACAGATCCTTTAGATAAGTGTGCCTTGGGAAATGGTATCTGGAGGAGAAATATTTTAAGGCAGTCTGGGGAGAAAACACATTATTCGTTTTGCCCCTGGGAACTTGTACACTTCCTAATACTGCAGAAAACTCCAGCATGTTGGCATTGATTTTTTTTTTTTTTTCTCCAAATCACGGCAGAATTCAAACAAACAGTGTGAAATAGAACATTCAAACACTGAAGATACTGCATTTACTTGCAGACTGACATTAGTCCAGCTGGAAAGCTGCAGCCCTTCAGCACAGTTTCAAGACTCTTGTGCCCATTTTCTGTCCTCTTGCTCCTTCACGCACTTCAGTTTATTCATGATGCAACCTTATCAGGAATGGGAAACAAAATGTTTTCATTTTCTTCCTCTGGAAAAAAATTCAGCTAAAAGCATCCTATTTTTTGAACAGAAATGTGTTCAAACCTGACAAAGCTGTGTTCTGACATTAAAAATATTGTTTCACTGTAGTGTTTCATGCAGTCCTAATTTGAGTCCAATCACATGGATTCATTTGGATGGCACAGAATCAGATCAGAGCTTTGGTGCTGTACAGATAGAACATATTCTTTCTTTGGAAAGCACCGTGCTGTTTCCACAATGAAATTAGAGCATTAGCATGGTGACAGAGACAAGGCAGAGCCAGCCGCGTTCATCCAGCAGAAGAGAAGCAGTGTTGGTTTTGTTCCCAAAACCATCCATGGGCATGATGTGAGTACGGTGAGTTGCAGCGCTTTGGAAGAGCTTGGCTCTCTGTCCCACGGCTGAGACCGACAGCTCCATTACTGGCTCGTTCAAGTAGTGTTTGATGTTTGTGCTCAGTCTGCTTCTGAGCATAAATTACTGCATTTCAACCTCATAAATACTCATGGCGTATGACTCAAAGGACAAGATTTTATTGATGAGCTCTTCTTGTTTGCAGGCCTCTATGCTTTAGTGGTGTTTAGGATCTGAAGCTTGCTGGTGGTGTCTCTAACTGTAAGTCAGTAGCAAACATGAGAAAGCTGGAACCATATTCCAGTCCTACTATCAAACAACACATGATGTTGGCTAACCAAATCTTTGGGAAGAAGGGACCGTATCTTTCAGAAATAAATATGCATGAGGAGTCATTGTGAAGACAAGGGACCTGCTTGTGGGGATAGTCCAAAGGCCTTGCATAACTTCTACACTCACAAGACTGTCTTACATTTTGTTATTATCAGACTGTAGGTTTTAAAATGTTATCTCTGTGACACAAAAACACCGCTTTTTTTTTTTTTTTAATTCTGATTGTTAATAAATGGAAATCCTGGAGGAATCATGAACCATTTTACCATCAGATGTAGTTGGATTGCTGGGTTCTCATTTTAGTCATGTTTCTTCTCCTTCACCTTTGAGGAAAAGCAGAAGCACCCACTCTTGGCATGAATTTATGTGCTGAAGACAGTAAATTTGCACAAAAAGCTGTACCGCCCTGTGGTCTTCCCACACTCTTACACCCAAAAGGACATATCGAACTGTAAAGATAAGTGATATTGCTCTTTCCCAGGATTTAAAAGCCCAGAGCAAATCATCAGCCTGGCACAAAGACTAACACACTAACTTTCTGTTAAACCTCAAAGTGCTCCAGTATCTGTTTGTTTTCAATGTTTTTCTTTTCTAAAAACTGAAGGCTCCAGAACTGAAGGCTGTCCCTCTGAAAGTCTCCACCAGTGTGGAAAGGGAGTCTGTAGCTGAAACGTTTCCTGAGCATCAGGTGTGACCAGATTTTCTGAAAGAATAATGACATCATTGGTAATGAAATTTCAATCTGCTTTAAGATAGTCCGGATCACCAACACCTTCCATTCCAATAGGGTAATTCCTTGTCAATCCAAGCAAGTCCCAGTATGAATACCTTAATAATCAATTATGCCATATATTCCAGTGTCAGTGCTACATTTCCCCACAGAGATCATGGAATGAATACAATTTCCAGATGCAAAAGCATACAAAAAATGTGGCTAGGTCCCTCCTCTAAAGGAAAACTTTGTGCTCTCTTTCACACTTTTAGCTGAACCTATCTGATCATTCAGAAAATCTGGGAATCTGTCACATATTTGGACAATGTACAAATACAACAAAATTATAATCCCTAATTTGTCAGTTACGGGTGTCAGAATGCATCCTACCAGTCCTTCCAAAACTGGAAGAAATTGCATGCTGTCAGTCCATTCGCAGCTGGAGCCTCTTTCCACTAAGGCATCTGCAATACAACACAAAGAATTGAAGCAGTCCCTGACATACAGCGCAACCCCACGGCCTCTCATTCCTCGCCTATCCCTTCTAAAGAGTTTACAGCCATCCATTTAAAGTGTTCCTAAATCTAATTTTCACTCAGCCCCACACTTTTAATTCAATCCCAGAAAAAAGCATTTTGCAGAAATCCCACAGGGAAATGCTGCCATATGCTTTCAATCTTCAGTGTAGACCCTGGATTCCACAGATCATTCACAGTTGGGAAGGGCACCAGGACATGGGAAGACTGTCACACCCTGAAGCTGACCCAGATCACTCCTTGTTGATCTGATTTTGTGCCTCTCTGATATGGTGTTTTGAAACTGAAATGAAACTCACTACAAAGGCACTACGCTGATTTCCCCAAAGCTTCAGCTTAGCCTCTTTGCTGCAGTGGTCTGTGATTTGCACCTAAAAGGCTATTGAGGGAGAACCTCAGCAAGCGTAACTCAGTGTAGCCCCAGTAGTGCCAGAAGTGCTGTATCAGCTTAAATCAGCTGAGATCCTTGAGAGCTGGTATTGATTGACAGGTTCTGTCCTCTGGGAAATGGATGGAATAATCAATGATTTACTTTAGCATGGCTTAATATTAACAGCTCTTTAAGAAACAAACATCCCCAAAGCTGATGTTGGCTTTGTTCAAAGTGGACACAATTGTGTGGACCCTGGAGGATGACTGCGGTTGAACACAAAGGAAGAATAATCTTTCTTGAGGAAAACCTCTTGCATTTTTTTCAAATAATTTCTATGTCAACCCCCAGAAAGAGTTCTCTCCTAATCCTCAGCTTTTGTAGGGGAGTCATACTAAAGAGCATAGCTTCTTCTTTGGAACAAATACTCAAGGGAAAAGAATTCTTCCAAACTGGAATTGGAGGAATTCCTCTCCCCTCGTCACCCTCAGAAATGGTCTGATCACCTACTCCTTCAGTTTTACCATCAATATCTTCCCCTTTGTATATCACCTAGAAATATATCTGTTTGATGTCAGTTCAATAAGCTAGTTTTTAAAAAAATTATCTTTTTTTTTTAAACTAGTGATTATTCTCGTTATGGTCAAAGGCAGCAGTCCAGGATCCATAAGTAATCTCAAAAGAGAAATTAGCTGTGCAAAATACACTGCTACTGGACAACCTTCTTTTAGCACACCATGTTGTGCTAATGTTGAGAAAAAAAAAAAAACGCCATGAGCACACTTATTTGACTCACCTGATCCCGCAAGCCCTGCAAATAGTATTGGAGCATTATTTCACTATCAGGAGGAATATCAATAAACACTCTGGCAAAGGTAATTCTGTAATTCAGGATGTTCTCTGCAACTTTTAAATTTGTATTAATATTTGGTAGGCTGAACTGTTTAATAGCTGTTCTCTCGTTTCATTTTTCTCCACTCTTTAGTCCCACCTAAGTTATCAGTCTGCAAAGAGCTGGCGTTATTTCATAGTTCTTGCAGGACAGTACAGCTTGTTAGCTTTTGCCTCAATACACTTCTATTTTTTCTCTTATACAATGCATGCAAACCACAGTGTCAAAGACAATTGTACCACAGAACTAATCATAATGTTCTAGTGTTGGAGAGGGCAATGATCTGTATTTTTCTTGGACACAAAGTATTTGGCTTTGTCAACTTTTCTATTTAGAAGTTGGATTAGTACCCATAAAGGAGTGCCCTTGGGCCCTTCTCACTTAATTATAGCTCACAGCCTCTGAAAGTAATTCTACTTCGAGTTCTGTAATCATGACAACCAGCTCTTGCAGACTCTTTTCTTGCATAGACCTCCAAGCACTTTGTGCAGGAACTCGGGGTCATTCTGCAGATGAGAAACCTGAGAAGTGAGGAGATGGAGTCAGCTGCTGAAGTTCATCCAGAATTTGAGTAGAAAAAACCCACAGGAGAATATTAGTCCTTAGTACTCTAGACTTTACACCATAACTATCTTGAAGGAAAAACACAGTTTCAAGTCTAGGGGGCAGGTAAAAAGATACTAAGCACAAAGGAATTAAAACCATCCATCAGAGTGTTTTTCAATATTTAAAAAGTGTCCTTTCTTTTACCGATTCCCACAGGAAAAGAAGATGTTCTGGTACAGAACGAATCCCTCCTATCCCCACACCTTTTTATAATAATGCTGTGGATATGGACATTGTATCTTACCAAGATTTTAACCTAAATTTTCTCACCACAATTATTTCAGTCCACTACATGGACTACTAAGAAAAACACAACTGAAGGTGAGAAATCCCAAGGAGAAAGGGAAGCAGCTAGAAGCAAGACATGAAGGTTTGAATGATTGCCACTCAGAAAACCTGAAATCTCCATAAGAAATACGGTCTTCAAAGTCCACTGTGCAACACAAATCATATGCATTTTTTCAGCACAATTTCAATTTGCTTGATTGAAGTAGAAATGGTTTCTGGGTATTTGCACATAAATGCAGAACATCAGCTGTCCAGTTTTAAAGGATTTAAACAGTCATGATACAGACCCTAGCATTTTCAAACTGCCAAACACTTTTTTGACTTAGATGGGAATCTCACAACTAGCTAAATGTCTATCCACTGTCATTTATATTGGTCGTAGCACAACTAGCATTTTCTAGATGAGTAGACAGATTTATTACACAAAGCAGGTTCAGATAAAAAGATTCTCCAAAACATTACTAGTATAAAGGAGTAACAGATGCATCAGGAATGTTCCATCTTTGTTGTCCTGGACAGTCAATAAGGACATTATCTGAAAATGTCTTCACAGCGGCCTTTGAACTTCATGGCATACTTCAGTACAATGTTAGCAGACTAGCATTCACATCAAGAACACGATAACACTTGACACATTAAGAAATCTTACTAGAAAGGCAAAAAAAATCACTAGCTGACAAATGAACATGTCTTCTCATCAAGTCCAAAAGATGCAGGCTAAAGTAACCCCTCCAATGAGTTACAATTTAGCATGAAAAACAATTAATACAGAGCAGCACACATTCAATCTCCTAATGTACATCATCCTGACACACCAGTCCACCTTGAAAGAAGGAAGCTAGGGACTCAATCTCAATATTTGTTTGCTTCTCTTACACACATTCTGGTAAAAACCCAGGTGTTTTATCATTGGTTTCTGTTGATGTTGAAATCCAAGGTTAATCCAGGCAGATGGCTGCCAGCACCCTCACATGCTTTAGTAACACACTTCTAATTACTGGGGCAACAGAAGAGGCATGACGGCCTCAAATTTCAGGCGTGGGCCAAGATGTGGGAGGGACAGGTTCTGCATTCAAGTCATTAGAAATGCTCTGGGAGTGGGGCATCCACATCCTGTTAGCTCCCCTTAAAAACTGTAGCTTGAGCCTCTCCCCAGCTTTGTTCCTTCTCCTTTAAAAAAGATTATTACCTCACTCTCTGCTTGTCTGCTTAGGTGATACATGCAGTGGGGTCCAGGATCATCTTTTGCTGTTGAGGGCTTTATGCAATGGAGCTACATTCTTCAATAGGAATCTCTTACTGCAACCATACTACAAATCTGTATGATAATGGAAGAAATTTTGTCCTCTGGAGTCTTGATACAATGTTGTCTGTGATCATTTAGCCTCAAAACTTAAAATAACAGATCACTCACCCACACACACAAATTATTCCTGTATTTCAAATTACATTTCCCTTTTTTCCTGAGGAATACTGATATTGAACTAATAATAACTTGGAGATGAATAATAGCATCTTAACTAAGAACCTTTCGGAGTGCTTTTAATTTGCGGATGAGAAGCGTTCATTTGAGTCTACGTTTACATGCTACACAGTGATGTCAAGTACAGAGATGTCATGTGCCCTCTCCATGTAATAGAATGACAGCAAGAGGAAAAAAAAGCACTTGAGAGATTAATACAATCATTATTTTCAAGATACTTCTGTTTGAAGGAACCTTGAAGAGGTTTCCATCATTCTGCACAGATATTTCTTGAGCAGAAGAGGAACCAAAAGCAGAGCCTGTGAGGGCTCAAAAACCATCTGAGAAGGGACCAGGTCCAGAAAAGGCACAGCTGGCATTCACCGAGTACATTTTCATTAAAGCTTTTCACACTTAACTGTCAGTACCAACACTCATATCCTTGCCACCTTTGAAAAAACTCTTTTCCTTCTCTCTGATTCTTGCTTTAGCTATAGCTCATAAATCAAGTCTGTCACCAAATTCAGCAAGTGCTTCCACTGCAACATACCTGAAAACACATCCTCCTTCAGCTCTCACTAAAAAAATATCTTCTACATCTTTCATCACAGTTACTCCTGATCCCCACAGTAGACCAGAGTTACAGCAAATCCCATAAAACACTTGGTGTTTCTATCAGTTTATACCTAGTTCAGCTCCAAAAGCAATGTGGAAGCTCGGTGGAGACAACCTGGAGCCACCCAGGTGAGCTCTATAACCCAGAAGGGTCCAAGTGCCTGGCGTAAAAGGGAAATGAAGCCCTTTCAGGAGCTTTACGGGGGTAGGACTGGGTCTGTGGAGATGTTGTTCTCTTACTAACGTTAGAAAAGGTTTTTCTTTGAAATCCTAGGGAGGGTACAGGAATGTTATAGAAATCATCACTGGTACTCTGAAAGGCAGAAGTGTCCCCTGTTCAATGGGAAGGTGTTTTGAGAGACTGGAGTATATGCAGAGTCCTTTCTTTCTAAATACTTTGCAGTCTATCATCAAAGCGGCAGTTACTAATCTTTTGGAAATCCCTCCTAGGCTATATATCACAGTCTCTCCACACTCACTTACTGCTTCCTTCTGATTTTAGCATCAAAATCACTCATTTCATCTTCACTTTCAGTTCTCTTAGCATGACATCTGCATAAATCTTTGTTCTACTTTCTCATCAAATTGATTGGCTTTGCCATACTGCTTTTCTATCGCATTACCCCCTCGGTTTCTCCTTCTTTTCTCTATATTTCCATCTGTATCTTCAATGACCTCTCAGTTCACTCTATTAGTAACATCTCACCTCTATCCTTCTAACATCTTATAGACATGCAAATATTACTTAGGCAACGAAAAACAAACAAGAATGTTGCAGTGCATCATATACTGGTAAATGAGCATTTCAGTATTAACACATCACCACTAAAGACAAATTACTTAAGAGCTTAACTGCCTCTGAAGTTGTGTCTTTTCATATGCTACGTTGTTAAGGTAAGGAGACAGAATGACAGGAGACAGACATGAATAATCTAAGATTAGGTAAGAATTTGGGTATCAAAATAAACTCTTGTTCTCGGGTAGTATCTTATTCTTCACATCCTTAACATAATCACAGTAGTGATTCCTCTGTATAATAAAAGGTGCATAGGTAAAGCACAAATAGCAAACTGAGGACAGGACTTGAGACTTTAGATTCCAAACTCACTTAGTCAGCATTTTATTTAACAAGTAGAACCTGAGGGGAAAAATACAAATCCAAAATCTATGCTTATTTTTAAGTACTCGGTGTTGAATATGAGGGGGAAGAAATCAAGGTAACTACAAAGAATGATATTGTAGTAGATATTCTCCAGATTACTAAGATAACACTCTCTTAACTTCTTTAATGCACTTTCACAGAAGAAAACTGCCTTATTTTTATATATTAAATTTGTGAGCTACCCGATTTGATGGACTACAGGGAGCAGGTCCCCGGATGTTAATGTTGGTGGGGCTGCTCAAGTGCAAAGTGTGAGGGGTTCCTTGCCAAGTTTGGAAGTCAGGAAACAATTATTTCCCTGTAACACAGATATTTGACGCAGAGATCTAGGTGATCCACATTTGTGCTTTCTTGTCGAAAGCTGATGCATTGAAAGGGTGAAAAGGTGCTTTTTTTCTACAGCAGATATCTGGAAAAATAGATAGGCAGTGCCAGATATTGTTTAGGTACCCCACGTAATTTTAGCCATAAACTGAAGCTAATAATCCCTCAAAGAAGACAAACCACTCCCTGATCTGAAGCTTCCTCGTCACCTAACAGGCACAGAAACTTTCCTCAGACCCATAATAAAGATGGAAATACCACTTACTATGTCTGCTCAGTCTCCATTTTTTTTTCAGTGTGAGGTGAGTACTAAATGTGCACATTTCCTAGTGCATGCATGACCAGAATGTTCACTAAAACGGTTTTCTGAGAACGAATATTGAGTCTGGCAATATGGAGAATGAGGCAGTCTGACTAAAAGATCCAATACACAGGCAATTCTGAGTTCAGAAATACACTCTCCTTCTGTTCCCAGCTCCCCAGGTTTTTAATGAAAGAATTTCTTCTGCATAATGCACACTGTGTTCTTCTCTTCCTGCCCCCTCTCTGTCAAGTCAGGTCACCATTACCATTTCACAGAATCACAGAATGGTAGAAGTTGGAAGGGACCTCTGTGGGTCACCCAGTCCAACCCCCTTGCTGAAGCAGGGTCACCCAGAGCAGGCTGCACAGGACCTTGTCCAGGCAGGTCTTGAATATCTCCAGAGAAGGAGACTCCACAACCTCCCTGGGCCACCTGTGCCAGGGCTCCGTCACCCTCAGAGTGAAGAAGTTCTTTCAGTTTCCCTAAAGTTTATTATGACCTCAGGTATCACTAAATATTTGCTCTCTTAGCATTCTTGTCACGCCTTGCAAGGAAGTTCTAAGGCTGGAATTTAACAGCCTTGTAGAGAGAGTGTAATTCCCAGACAATGTTCTACAAATTGACTTATTCCCTGTGCCTCTATAATGTGTAACTGTCAGTAGCTGTCTTTCCTCCACTTTACTTTGCTTCTTATCTCAGCGCACATAGGGTTTCCACTGTGTGTTGCCTGGGACAGGTGAATTCACAAGATGAGAGCACCGTCAAACATTTGAGGCTTCCGTGAGTTTTGCCCAGGGAACACTGAGAGACATGAACTGATTACATTTTTGGATTTTTGAGGAACAATCAAGGTCATGCCGTGTTGATTGATCACTTGTTTTCTACTGAGGTTACATTCTCCTGTCTTCATTTTGGAGATAAACTATATGAACAACAGTAGGTTGTGGACTGTGTATAAAGCTTACTTAGAGAAGTAGAAAAAAAGTGAGAAAGTTGATGATTTTCATTAAATCTGTGTAGATTACAACTATTTTTAAGGCTGTAAAATCCTGCCTTCAAAAGGTCACACTCCATGTAAGGGATTAGTCCATTATATTTAAAATCCTAAAAATAAAATCACGGAAGGAAAAGATCCACCTGTAATTTACCAAAATAAAATGAAACAATCAAGACCTTTCAGGGGACCTGAACTGCTGTAAACAATTTACTGTCTGAAGACTTGGACTACAATATCTGTTTTTCCTGTGCAAAAACTGCAGTTTCTTGTTAGAGTAGTGGTAGCAGCTCTCACAATGCCTTAATTTCTATCGACAGTACACAGGGACAGGCTATGAAATGCTTGAGGCATTGTAGGCCTGAAGACATTATGAAGTATTAGAATAAAGCATCTGTCTCTATTAAGAGATTGACAGTAATATGCTCTCTGTTTTATAAGCATCTTACTGCCTACAAGAGAGACAAACATCCATGCATTGAAGTTTCAGGAGTCCAGCGCTATGGAAAGAAAAGAGTATAATTGAATGAGATTCTTCACTGACTGAAACGGATTAGTTTATGGTTATCATTTTGCCAACCCTTACCACTAGCCTCCTCATAGAGCACTGAGCACTTTTTCCCTGTTCTCATTATCAAAGCTAATATCTTTGGATGAGTCAGCAAACGCAGAGGGCTATTTTCTGCTTCTTACTATGCTGAAAGAGCAATTTGTTGCGTGTTTCCAGCTCCATCTGTGTAATCCTGCTGGTTAAGCATTATTAAGCACAGTCGTCAAAAGCAGTGCAACAGTGACTCCTTCAAAAGTCTATCAGATATATAAATCGTAATCACGCAAAATAAAATGTGGTGAGTTCATACTGAGCCAGCAGCACCTATCTCACTGAAGAACTCCAACATGCTTTCCAGGACTAACCTCAGGGATTTCCTCAGCCCTGAGAACCACGAAGACAGACGGGATGCTAGACAGCCTGTATGTAGAGACGAGCTCAGCAATAATGACGGTATAGCCTGTTCCCAGTGCTACAAAGTGATAACCTGGGTTTCAAAATCATCTTGGCGTGTGTCCACACATTGTATACTAGGAGTGTTTCTAAACATCAGGTTTTTAACTATCATCTGGGAGACAAAAAAGTGGATGCATGAACACGTCATAAAAATTGGGGTCTGAACCAATAAAAACACAGACTTCTCCATCTGCTTGTTCTGTCTATTCTCACTTGCCAGGGATAAGCTATTGGGTTGCTCCCCTCACTTCCCACTAGTCTGCCTCTCTCCTTTATTCCACTGTCGATTTCCCACCTCACGCCCATTTCTCTCATGTCATGCGCTCTCTCTCTCATTTTGTCTTTTAGATAAAGTGTACATTTCACCCTCTTCCCCTGAGACAGATCTTTGTTCATAGTTTCCAAGGATCTCCATGTTGTCCTAGACCATCACCACCAATAAAATTAATGCCTCTGTTTTTTATAAATGAGGGATCTATGAAGCCTATGGAATGAGCTAGTGGATGAGGCCAGAGTTTTATTTTTTTCCATGTAGATATCCCATGTTTGTATTTCACCTAGTCTACCAGATGACTAGACTGGAAATGTCCGGTTGTATTGCTGTATGAGAGTAAAACGCAAAAAATTGTTTTCTTGTGTAATAAAATACCTTAAACAAACTGAACATAAGAAAAAACCTAAGAGCAATTAGATGAAAGAGACATATCCTGCTGAAGAAGTGTCCTGCTTGCTCAGGCAAGGGATTATTTAAGCATATAAAGCTTTTTGCTTCTCTAACAAACGACAAAGGCTTTGGATCATGGTTGGTATTCCAAACAGCAGGAACCTACATAGTTTTACACACAAATGACAGCATTCAAGGATGAAGTATGGGGCATGTCACTGTCAAAGAACGTAAAAACTGCAACTAAACTACAGAGATGAACAAAATTAATGGATTAATTTCTCAAATTTCATACTCTCACAGTCTTTTTCATAAAATGACTGTTGATCAACAGATATTCATGGCAAGTTTTTGAAAAATACTCACAAACACGATAGAATATTTATGAAATGAAGAGTGATAATGTTCACTAAATGCAATCACTATAAATGTTATTCATTTAAATTTATTTGCTTAATGTTATTGCAGATATTTAAGGGACTGTCTGAAACAGCTTTTTCCTTTCTTCTCTGCATTTCTTGATATTTATTTTGCAAAGGAAGTGAAAAGAATTCCTTTGAGACACAGGACTAAAATTTTGGTTTATTTTTGGCTTTTCCATGTATTTTCTCTGTAATCTAAAACTAGCCACTCACTTCAGCCCCCTGTCTATAGATTATGGTAAAGAGACTTGGTTTATTCATCTTTTTTTCTTGTCTATTTTAGTTAAAAGTATTTCAAGACTAGAATTACCTCTTTTTTTCAAATATTGCTTAGCCCAAAGACGCCTGGTACTAGTTGGTGTCACTAAGAAGTGTTGTAAGACAACTTACAATCACACCACTTTCAGTAATAATATGGTATAATTTATCACTCATCTTTTATTTTATTTTTATTTTTTTATTGTTTTTAATTTCTTTTCTGATGGAATTCAAAAACAGTTCAGTGTGCAGAGAGTCATTTCTCTGGAGAAAGCTGTGGAAGGCTCTGCAAGGAAAGGCAGTGTTCATTCGTTTTCTCTTAGCTCAGTTTTCTGCATTTAGGATTCAGCATATGCAAAAGCACCTACTGAATCCTCTATAGTGGATATCTACTAATCAATAGGCAATTGTGCTCTTTCTGAGTCCAAACAAAAGCTGAAAACAAAATGTGCTAGGCTAAAATTTGAAGTGCTTAGTTGTTCTCATGTTTATTTAGTCACATCTCTAAGCTAGAGGAACTGCAGGATTTAGCTTCCTAAATTTCTCTTATTGTTGAGTTTATCTGGGAGGTTCTTTCACCCTCTTACCTAGCAAATGTGAAAAATGCTGGTATGAAACTAACATGACCCATCATAACCTGCTGTTGTAAATTTTGAAAATGTTGACAATTGCATTACACTAGCAATCTGGATAACTGGCCTTTGGTAATAGACTTCAACAGGTATTAAAAAGAAAAAAATGATCCTAGGTGCAGTCTCAATATTTCTGAACCAAATAATTTCAATTGGATTACAAAAAAAAAAAAAGAAGTTGCAAATGGATGAGGCAACTCACAGTAGTCCTCATCTGATCAGCCAAAGATTTAGAAGAAAGGTCCAAGCATTGCCATCCCTCTTTCCACCCTCTTCATAAAATCTCAGACTAAAAAGTTGCAAGCCCTTGTTTTTCATGAGCTTCCTTTAGTTCCTCTGAGGCTTAGCAAGGCTTTTTCAAAAACAGGAAGATTTTGAAAACCTTTTAGTTGAGATTGAGTTGGCAATATGAAATTTTCTGCATGTTCCTTTGCAAAGAGGCTCTATGAGCAAAACAATTCTGCAGAGCTTAAAAGTTTTGTCACACTATTTCTTCAGGTATTTCAGAAAATTTCTGTTCTTCTTCAATTAGGACAGTCCTGAGCTTCTTTCACAGATTAATAAAAAGGATTTCAAATCTTTTTTTTCCACCAGCATCTACCAACTAGTCCCTCCAAGTGCGAGATATACAGGATTACTGAAGATCTATTGGAGCAGAAAAAATGTGCAGGGTGAGAGCAAAGAAAGTTCAAATGCGACATGAATATGGGGACCTGAGTTTCAGCAGAAACTGAGGCACCTCTGACTCCAGTGGCGGACAATGACCTGGATGCTTTGAGGTCATTAAAAGGAGTGGGATAAGAGCACTATTTAAAGTGACTTCGAAGTGCTATTGTTCCTACATATGTGAACTGTTCCCACACAAGTCCTGAGATCCAAGTGTCACTTCTTGTTGTTTGCTGCTTATTAAATAAAAACCATTGAATCATAGAATGGCAAGAGTTGGAAGGGACCTTAAAGATCATCTGCTTCCAACCCCCAATGGTTTGAAAAGAACAGGAGTGGGTATTTTGAGTTGGTCCATGCCAGTCCTGAGAAGAATGCAAGGGCAGCAGCTCTCCAATGCATATCTCCACTGCATATGGATGCACTTGCATATCTCCAGTGGATCTTCACAGGGCAATACGTTTTTTAGCCATCTTCCCAGACCCTGCCCCAGACACCTGTGCATGGTTCATTTCCAGAATACGTGACCTTATGAAAAACCTGCTTTTCAGATGCAGGGACGTAATTAAAACCTCTGAATTTTGCATTTGTACACTCCAACCTGGCACCAGAGGAGTTAGCAGTTGTACACACAAACAAAAAGAACCGTTGTGCTTTTTAGCGCAGCACCTGTCTTTGGCAGTGGTATCTTTGCTATGCCAAGGAGAATTATCACAGATAAGCAGAGAGTATGTTTGTGGTTTGGAACCTGTCTGTCTCTTCCCATCTGTCTCTAATATAAACACAAACACCTACACTGGAATTTCTGAGCATGGAATTTAGTTGCTGCCCTTTGTTGGTTAACAGTTACGATGATCCCGGCAAATACAACTGGAAACTCTGCACTTTGGGTTGAATTTAACACATTTTTCTCAGTTTGGGATTCATCAATATGAAATACCTGCTTAAAGGAAAGGTTGTTACACTAAAAGGTTCTATGCAGCCACCTGTCTGCTGTTCCTTTCCCGTGTGATGAATCACTACATCCCACATGGTCCACAGTACCAGGCTGCAAACAGTTTTCCTGGGCAAGATGAAGAGGGCTTAACTCATCTAAATGATCCTCCCAATCAAACACAATCTGCATGTCACTGAAAAATGCAGTCTTATTCCTGTGATCAGTGAGGCGTTCAGAAGTGAAACCTCTCTGCCTCCTCTAACAACCCTCCCCAGGCAAGTTTTCCTCCATTCGCAGGTTCCAAGTTTGAGCCGTGTTTCCAGTCATAATATCAGATCCCTCTGCGGCACGAACTTGGTCAGGATCAGAGCACACAGTCCTGTTTCTGCCAAATTACCCACGCACCGACAGAGAGTGGAAGCTGGCTTTCTGCCCTTCTGTCAGCTGTGGGAGGTAAGACAGGACTTGCTCAGGCGTAAAGTCTGTTTGTGTAAGATGGAACTCGCAACATAGTTTTTACCGAATAGCAGTCATTATGTGAGATACATGTATATATATTTAGGGGTATTATTTTAAATAGAAATCCATCCCATGATCTGGTTTGCACACAAGCACACAAACAATTGTGTTGCTACAGCGGTGACGTGGAGGCAGGGACAGCTGGGAATGCCCAGACCTGAGATTCCCTCTGACGTCCTTGTGGTGCGCATTTATGACCTCGATCTCTGTACGATGACACCTTTAATAACCTCTGAAGAAGAAGAAATCTCTGGTCAGCTTTCCCTCTCAACTTTAAAAAAATTCTTCTCTGCCACAGCAACTTACATTTTCATATTCCAGTGCAATCATGGGCATTTTAATATCAGCTTCTGTTTCAGGGTAACAGTACATAATGGAGTCAAGGTTCATAGCTTTGCGCCTGCAATTTCCGTGAAGATTGGTAGGTAAGCGGGAGAAATCTGATATTGTAACGGTTGACATTAGTAACCAAACTTAGAGCATGTCCTAAATAATTGTCTCATTAACCTTCTCCAGGTTCATAGGCTGGACGGGGATATGACAGAAAACATCTAGTAAGGTGAGGAAAAACAGAAAATAATTTGCAGGCTTGGCCTAAAAATCTTATAGCTGCTCTGACATAGCAGAACAAGGATGTGTCAGTGGCAAAGGAGTTTTGTGAGGACTTGGCTGCTAATGATTTCCTTACACCTTAACTTAAGGCTGAAGAAGCCTCTTTTTATGAGTAGCAGAAAAAAGAAAAAAAGAAAAAAAAAGAAATGTGATAAAGGAAGTGATTTATCTAGCAGTAAAGTGGCTTTTAAACAAAATCCAGCTATTTTAAATAATCTATGCATCAGTATGACACGTTGTCTTTATAGCAATTACATTTTTTTCTCTTTTGCTCTTTCCTTTGTGCTTTTCCTTCCGTGGTGTGAATTCCCACACATCCCTGCAGTTCCCAGCAAAGGCAAAACCTGACATCAGCCTCACACTGCCATCTCCAAAGGAGTAGAGCAAAAGATGCTACTGGCAAGATGGTGTACTGAAGGGTTGCTGACCACTGTCCGGGTCTGCCTAGAACTCAATTAATCTATGAGCCATTAAGTAAATGAAATCTAAAGCTGTTTCCCTGTTTCTCTGAAGTATCAATATATTAGTGCAGTCTGCTTAGGCTCCAAGCCATTAAAATAATAGAATTAGGAGTACCCACACACTCATCTTTTTCAGGGATTTCAGTCTCACACCCTGCTCTTATTATTAGAAAGAAGACAGATCATGTTTGTCTTCTTTTTTTTTCCTTCCCGCTCCTGTTTATATTCCTCCATCCTTCCTTCCGGAAACCCTCCCAGATTAGCCTTCCCTCTCCTTACCTGCCTTGCTCTGGGAAGCACCTCAATGCCAGCTGGCTTCCCAAGGGGGTTGGGGCAGCCAGATTTATCATGGTAAAGTAACCCAAGCCACTCTCTTGTCGGGTCTGCAAGTGAACAGGAACAACAAACCCTTTACTATCACCTCTCTAGCCCACAAATGCATTTGAGACTTCCTGATCACCTAATTGTACCATTTAGCTAATGCAAACATCTGGCTTGTAAAGTTCTGAAAATTAGCATTGGCAGTAAAGACACCAATTAATAGAACAGCATCTCTGGTAGGTACTTATGTGTGGTCTGTGGCTATTATATCTCAGCAACCCACAATCTTTCACTTCTCAAACAATGCCTCACAATGCAAAAGAGACTCCAAAATATGTCTTTGTTACTTGCTTAATTTGGTGAAACAGTGATATTATTTTATTACGGGGCGGGGGTGTTTGTTTTTTTACTATTGGAATCCAAAAGATTAATCTGTCAGGAAAATCTCTATATTTTGATAACCTTACCAATTTGTCTTAATGTGACAAGCAAGGTTTGGTCTTTTCCTCTTCTGTCTTCTATGCTGTACACTTCATTTATTTGCACTGCATTGCATCTAGGGTGATGAGGAATGACTTTCCCTGTTCAGGCTTTGTCTATAGCTTGCCTCCTGCTCAGATTGTGAATATCTTCTGGAGATCTCAGCCTGGATAGGAAAAGGTGCATGAACAGGCATGAATGCCTATCTGTGGGCTTGCAAATGCAGCACAATCCAACGGGAAATGGCTTCTATTCACTTGCTATGTTACATAAGCTACCTGGCTTCTCTGTGTCTCATTAACTTCTTTCTCTGGAACAAACAAGTTCCTTCTTGACCTAGTCTTGGATCTTTTGCTGTTTTGCTGGATCATTTCTTCCATACTGCTTACAAAAACCAATGTCTATTCTGTAGTCATGTCTGAAACCCCGTGGAGAAACTGCATTTCCATTGCTTCTGAACCTGCAGTCAAGCTGCCTCTTGTTTCCTTTGCTGAAAACCCTAAGCTCAAACTTGAGTAAACTCTTCTGTGATTCCTGCTAGCCCTTCCAGACAAGTGCTGCTTCATACTACATGCAAACTAACGTCATTGGATGGGCTGCCTTAAGCCTATTTATTTCAAGTCTGGCTCAAGTATTCTCATTGTTTGGTCATTACTGGCTGCTTCTCTGCGGTTTAATTTTCTGATTCCCTGAGGCTGCCACAATATTTCTTAGCCTCTCTCCAAGACTTGGGTTCTGGTTTATGAGCTGTCAGATGACTGCTCAAGCAGCAAAGAAACCACAGCTTGGGATTATGTATTGGCAGTAGGTAGCTGAAAAGTAGCCTACCTATAGCTATGCAAAAACTGAGAATTAACACTTTCAAAACCAAAAGTTTTGCTTAAAAAAAAAAAAAAAAGCCTTATCATCAGTAAGCAGGGACTCACCAGTAATAATGAAAAGAGAGTCATGTTATACACTACAGTAAGCCTCCAGTCCTGCTTGCCTGCACTGTCTTTCCTGGGGTACTTCAGATAAAGTTTGTTCCTTGGTTCTACCCCAATGGCTGGCTTGCTGTCACTGACCATTTGACATCAAGTCAAGCACCTGAAACACTGGCTGTGGCAAACACAAAACAACCCTCTACAAAAAAAAAAAAAAAAGTACTTCTTAGGCCCTTAAAAATGACTTAGTAAACACAGCAGGGTTGCTTTTTTTTTTTTTTTTTTTTGATTTGAAAGCAGAGAACCAGAGTTTCTGATGTTATTTTGAAGAGAAAATGTCTGGGCATGTCAGAACCAAAGGCACTGATGGTGGGACATAAGTGACTGTCAGTGTATTCCCAGTGAGGTTGTTCCTCACTGTTTCGATAGAACAATAAGGTCAGTACACCTGTATGATGTTTAGGGATGGTGGAATTGGTACTTTCCTTCAAAAATAGCTCCATTCAAATTCTCTGCTCGTACCAGCACAACTACTAAGTACGCTCCAAAGGCAAAGGAAAAGTTTCACAGTGAACGAGGTGTGAGTAGCAGAGGATGTGGTCCAAGCAGGGCCATTTGTAGCTTACTTGGTAGTTGGTGAATTTGGTGCTAACCATGGTAACTCCTATTGGTTGTTTACTTTCAAACAAGTATACTTTGCTATAGGTAATGTTTGTCCTCAGAAGTCTCCACATAACATTTTCCTGGTGATATTAACTTTAAAAAACTTTCCATCCCTGTTTCAGAAACTGCAAACTTTTGAAACCCTTTTTTTTGTTTTCTGTAAATTCATGCAACCCACTGCTACATCTCATTAGACTTCTTTAAAGTATGCTATAACCATTTTGAGATTTTAGTTATTGTTTACAGCTGAACTATGAATTTTAGTCTGTTCTTTCACATCACCTTAATTTATTGTTAATTTTAGAATTACTTTGAATTATAAAACAGAGTAGAGATTATAAACTGAGTTCCCCTTTTAAAGTAGCTGATTTTCTTTCTGAAGCAGAGAGTGTCCAAAGGTAGTTTAATACTTCCTTATAAAAAAAAGACTTTTATGCACACTATAAACTGAATTTGTCATTGGTAGCAATGGCAACCAACCACACTGAATAGTAAATGTGCTGTTTATCTATCAAGTCCCATGAAATATTCTTGGCATCCACTCTGTAAACTTTTCATCTATGTCTAATGTTTCATTCATCCGGGTGGGAAGGTCAGACCATATCTTGCAGTGTGTGAGGAATTTTGCTTCTCTAAAGTTACTGTTTCCATGCATGACTTTATCAGCACTCACCTTCTGTAGCTATTTCAGGTGTCCTCCCTCTGCCTGTCTGGATGGTCAAGTGATTAGCTCTCTGAAAAGCGTGCATTGTTAGACTGTGGGGTGGCTCTGTCCAAGGATGGAGACAGCAAATCACAGCAAAGGCAACAGAAAGATCTGATTGATATCACTGGGATTTGAGTTAGATCAAGTTGAAACAAATAATACTTTGAGGGCTTGAGGAAGGTTGATTGGCAGGGGGGTTGGAACCAGAGGATCTTTAAGGTCCCTTCCGACCCTTACCATTCTATGATTCTATGATTTTATTTATTTTTGCCTTAATCTCCGTGAGACAGAAAAAAAAATCCTGAAAGAATAAGCTGGCTTCTGTTGGCACGTTATACTCGCACAAGCAAAACTTGACATGATGCCATAACATTATAGCGATGTTTTATTTGAAGTGGACACCTGCACACTAGGAACTGGCTTGCAACCAATGACTCATTCCTCAGCTCAATTCAATTCAAAAAGATTTAATTGGCTTGATAAGCTGTACAAGTGTAGCCAAAGGATTAAAGAGCCAGGTCTTTCAGATACCAGTTAGAGGATGGGTCTAATCTACTCTTATAGGAGCTATATATTTGGAAGAGTTTGGTGTCTGACACATTTAGCTACTAGGGTCCACCCCTAATCTGACATGAAATTAATGTTTTTTCTCTGCAGACTAAGCAGGTTTTTCCTTTTTTGTATGCGTATATATGTATTTATGTGGACGGGAGTGTGAAGTTCGTTCCTAACCACCTCAGTATAAAGATTTCTTGCAGCCTCTTGTGTTTCGAACATTACAATGGAAGTCACAGGTTTGTCTTCCCACTGTCACTTTGTTTACAAGGACGGTAATAGCTGGGTTGGTCCTGTGGATTCCCCTAAGCGTTTGGAGAACTCATGGTCCAAATGCATACATTCAGAAGAGAGGATTCGAAACAAGTGATTCTATTTCTTATGGAGACTCTTTCTGAGACAGGTAATCCTTTCCTAAAAAATATGGATATCTAACTTCTTAGAAGTTCTTCCCAAAGGACATTCATCTCTGAATTATGAACCTAAAATTTTACAAATTTATAGATTTAAAAAAAGCATTTTTTCTGAATTGAATGCTGATTGTGATAGTAGGCCAGAATCCATTTTAGCATGGTAAAAATGCTGAAGTACTGTCTGAAATCCACAGTTCACATATGGCACAATACATGTGAAATGCCACTTTATTTTTGCCTTGGTACCAACTGTAATCTTGGAAGACTGTCAAGTAAACAAAAAATAAGCGTACCAGAAAAAAGGGTTTACCTCTAGGTGTGCTAGTATTTTCCCTAGGTAACTAATTCTTTCCCTCTTTTGTCTGTCTCCAACCTTCTTCAAACACATACTAGGTCAAGTACTTTGGTTGTAGTACCTGCAAATTAACAACTCTCATTGCTGAAATTTATCCTTCCCATAGCTTTTGAAGAAACCATCTCTAAAAAAACCTGTCCCAGACGTCTTAACTGACTTGAGATTAAACACGGATAGTATAAGAAAGAATCCCTTGGAAATAAGAAAATGTCAAAAGTGAAAAATGTATGGAAACTAAACACTAGAAGTGTTGCTGCAGAATTGACTGCCAGATATTGAGACCAATCATGATGACCTCCAAGAGTTGCACTCATAGCGGGAGAGTCACTGAGAGCACCTGGCATCCATGTACATTACTTGCTGTGGTCTCCCCATGTGAAGAAATGGCTGAAGTCTGGCTGAGCTGTCAGCTTTCTAAACTTGTCCTTCCATGTGGGGGGGGTGATAGGAAGATGAACCCTCCCACTGTTCCCAGAAGGATAAGCTCTAAGTATGTATTTCTTCTGATTCAGCTGAATATGTTCTGTAGCTTTACTTTGTGAAATTTTAAAGGCAGGTTTTTGGTTATTAAACCTTGTAAGGAAGACTACCGAAAAGCGTGTTCCTTATCTTCTCGCTTGCATTTATGTAATAGCTACATCAAATAGTTCTTCTGCATTCTGCTTTTCAACTAGTTGCTCTTTGATTGCAACATCTCCTCTTCCTCATTTAAACACTTTTGCTGCCTGTTGTGGAAGTGCCTGCAGGCTTCAGTCATGGATTAAAGTCCCACTCTGCTATGCTCTGTGTACATAAATAAGAGAAAAGGGAATTCCTACCCATACAGATTTGAACTTTATAGGTTTGCAGCCCTTGAAAGAACTTCTGCTTTAACAATACAGCTGATAAACTGAAGGAGAAGGAAACTGTCTTTCAGTCTGCTTTTTCATCTCAGGTCGTCTGAGTCTGACTGATACCATCTGGAACTGAGTAGGAAAAGATTTTTCACCCACGAACATTTCAAAGCTCTTTCTTCCTCTTTCCTGGGACAAAACTGAGGATATGAAGGCTACTTGTGTCTTTGTTTTTTATTAGGAGGAAAAGAAAACAAGCAACTAAGCAGGCTGAGAGAAACACACCTCACGAGAGCCCTGTTTCACAACTGAGAGAAGACTGGAAGTCACTTCTCTGCAACTTCTTGGTGAGCACACTGAACATCCTCCCCTCCAGGACCATCACTCTCAGGATCTCTCCCACAGTTCTGCCACTCTTCCCTCTGTCTCTTCCCACGCTTCTGCCAGAACCCTCATCTGTACCAAAGCAGCCAGAGCATACTCCTGAGATAAGGAAGACTGGGAGATGCTGTTCTCCACAACTTGCTGAGACAGAACTTGGACTGATCTGCAATATGCCTTAGATCCTCAAAATCTTTATGAGGAAAGTTCTTCCAGAACAGATAATTCCTTGCCCAATAAAATGTTCTGCTTCAATAAATAAGTTTTTTCCAACAAGGAAAAGAAAGGTTCATTGAAAATACTTAATTAGTTTTACCCATGATTTCTATTGCAGAACTGACACTACCCAGTGTATTTCTCAGGCTTTCGACATAATGAAATATCTTACATATGGAGTCAGTTGTCTCCGTGCTGTAAGCAAGAGAGAATCTGTCTAACCAAATTGAAAAACAGAAGGCTAAGCAGTGCTAGTCACAGAGTGACTGGCTGAAATGAACGCAAGTATATAAACGCCGCATCGAACAAAGCAAAATGCCCAAGTACAGTAGTGTGCAATGATGTTAATTTGGAAACATTAAGATTCGAAAGAAACATCATAGGCTTTGAAAGTTAGCTCTCCGAATGGTAGATATGAAAGCTCTCTGCTTTATTGACATTCTGATAACTCCCGCATCTGCCTTCATAAATACTGCAGAGAGAGGGCAGCTGCAAGATCCTATTGTATGCTGCTAAAGTGAATGCTAATTAGGCTGCTGAAGCAGCCGACCTAGTTCCAAGTGGGGGTACTAAACACATGAAACCTGTCCTGTAAATAAGAAAAAAGAAAAAGAAAAGAAAAAAATTACTAACTTAACAACCTTCTATTATGAACTCTCAAAATACAGTTGCTCCATCTGATGTCTAGTTCAGCTTCCTAAGTACCAGTTTTACTGGAAGAATCAATGTATGTGGGTGGTAGAAGAAAACAAACAACTATATTGATAACCAAATGCAGAAATTTTCTTCCTGCAGCAAACTGTGTTTATGTTTCTTCAGAAACACACTGAGATTTAGATACCACAGAGCCATGCTTAGACCCCCATGTGCTGGTCCACGTCATTATTCCATAGACACAGTTATAACTGACTCCTTTGAAAAAGCTGCCCCCCACCACATAAACATTGCAACATCTTTCCACCTGCAGAGATCCTAACCAATAGTTTCAAGGGGAGTTGCTTGACCTTGTCAGATCAAAATTTGTTCAGCCCTGATGCTATTTCTCATCTCCCACCACCAGCAGAGAGCCCAGTATGAGGCAGGACTGAGGAAGGACAGTGAGCTCGACCACCCCTCCAGTCTGAACTGCTGGGATTTGTGTTACTGCCAATGTGCCTCCCCAAGAAGAGAAAGGGTAGAAGGATAGAAAGGTCTCCAGCTACCAGTCATGGGGAGTTGCTAAGAAAAAATTAATTAATAAAGAGCAGAAAGTCATTTAGTGGAGGTGTGAACAGAGTCCATGACTGGAATGGACACTGAAGTGATTAAACCCCAAAAGCATGTTCATCGGTCTGCTAATGGGCATCTTTTCCCACTTTCTCTTGTAGTTGTTGTAGCAGGGAATCATTAAAAATATCACCATGAAAACCTTTTACTCATCTCCATTGATTTCACTTGCAGCATCCTCAGAAGCCTGTGGATCAATTATCTCTTGCTCCGATTCAAAAACCTAGTTAAAAATTTGAAGTTATTTGACCATTTTTATCTATGACAGCCACTCACTATTCTGCCAGACCTATGCTGCCAGAATGCCAAGGCCCTGTTTAAAAATATGCAGTGTGTTTTCACAGAGTCACAGAATGGTAAGGGTTGGAAGGGACCTCTGGGAATTACCTAGTCCAAGCCCCCTGCCAAAGCAGGATCACCTACAGCAGGCTGCACAGGGCTGCTTCCAGGCAGATTTTGAATATCTCTGGAGAAGGAGACTCCACAACATCCCTGGGCAGCCTGTTCCAGGGCTCCGTCACCCTCAGAGGGAAGAAGTTCTTCCTCATGTTCAGACGGATTTTCCTCTGCTTCAGTTTGTGCCCGTTGCCCCTTGTCCTGTCGCTGGGCACCACTGAAAAGGGTCTGGCCCCATCCTCTTGACACCCACCCTGAAGATATTTGTAAGCATTTATAAGATCCCCTCTCAGCCTTCTCTTCTTCAGGCTAAACAAACCCAGCTTCCTCAGCCTTTCCTCGTAGGAGAGATGCTCCTGTCCCCTCATCTTCATAGCCCACCTCTGGACTCTCTCCAGTAGCTCCTCACCTTTCTTGAACTGGGGAGCCCAGAACTGGACACAGTACTCCACATGGGGCTCACTAGGGCAGAGTAGAGGGGGAAGAGAACCTCCCTTGACCTGCTGGCCACAATCCTCTTGGTGCACCCCAGGATCCCACTGGCCTTCCTGGCAACCAGAGCACGCTGCTGGCTCATGGTCAACTTGTCTACCAGGACACCTAAGTCGTCCTCCACAGAGCTGCTCTGCAGGTCCACCCCAGCCTGTACTGGTGCATGGGGTTGTTCCTCCCCAGGTGCAGGACGCTGCACTTGACCTTGCTGAACCTCATCAAGTTGAAGTCTCCAGCCTGTCCAGGTCTCACTGAATGGCAGCACGGCCTTCCCATGTATCAGGTACTCCTCCAAGCTTTGTGTCATCAGCAGACTTGCTGAGGGTACACTCCATCCCTTCATCCAGGTCACTGATGAAAATGTTGAACAAGATTGGGCCAAGTACTGACCCCTGGGGAACACCACTAGTTATCGGCCTCCATCCAGACTCTGCAATGCTTATGACAACCCTCTGAGTTCTTGCCATTCTACCGGTTCTCAATCCATCTCACTGTCCACTCATTTAGCCCGCACTTCCTGAGTGGAGGTTTTGACCTACTCTTAAAAACAAGTATTTACCTAGAAAATTCTTATCCTTTGATCTCAGGTTAGATGTCTGGCATTCCTACCTTGGAAATCCCCAATCACATGCTCCTTCTTTCATATTACTGTAATTCCATTAGCCTGATGGTTTACACTACTGCAGCTAAGTGAGGGAGAATAAAGCTGCCAGAGGTATGTATGTAATCTTTGTTTACCTATAAATCACTCTGTGAATTAACAGATCTATCACTACGGTAATGATTTCCAATGACACAAAAACCTTTGTCACAGAGAAACTCTCTGCATCTGTAGTGCTTCAATAACACCTGAAGAATCCTGTTTGCCTTCTGAGGGTGTTTTTGCAGTTTAAAGGTGTAGCGGTATGTTATCCAGAAAGACAGAAATATATGATGACTGAGACTTGGGAGATCAAGAACAACAAAGTGAATTTCTGAAAATATCAGGATGTAAGCAGGCATCCTGATCACCCTCTTCAAGTCATGCTGGAAAAAGAAAGGATTTGGGGATGGACAGAGCTATGTTTTTGAAAATCTTCCAGCACCTCCGAATATGCAAGGGGCTGTCGTTTTTGGGGAGATTTCCAGAAGATATGGGTGACAGCAGAGACAGGTTGATAACTTGCTGATGTTGTGTTGCAGCATACTCCTCCTGCCATTCGTCCCGAAGAAGGCCTCTTCAACTGCATTCCTCCTCCTAAACATTGTGGGAACGTCTGGGTCATGTGATATGTGCCAAGGACGTGTTAGATGGACGTAAGTGCAAGTCCTGATCATTGTGCCAGTACTGCCATAACTCAGGTCTTCCCAGAAGTGTCATGAAGTCCAATTGGTCTGATCACTCAAATACCTTGACAGAGCCCTCCAGTGTATTATGAACACAGTCACAATGAAACATTCTGGGCAGAACTGTAGCACTATCTCTCCCACCTGCTACATTGCCTTCACACTCAATACAGGAAAGTTTCTGGTGGGGAACAGGGTCCAAGGTGGTCCACGCATATCCCACAAGGCCATGAAGCACCTTCCTGTAGAGCATCCTGGTCACAAAATCCTCAACACGTGTAGGACATGCACTTTTCTCATTTGTATTATCATGATATTTAACACATTCTTCAGCAGGTGGTCACACTGTGGACTCTGAATCTGGGAAGAGGACCAATCCACAGCATCATATGGATGGGATAAAAACATCAAATATTTCCAAAAGAGGCATCTGAATGAGGAAGCTGTTTCCTAGCTGTCTCCACATAAACACTAGTGCAGGGTAAAATTTAATAACAAACAAAAACGAAAGATGGTCCACAACACAATGACCACTCACATTTTGAGGGCAGAAAGCCTTTGCTGCCCAGGATATGGAGCCCTTAAGGAGATCATCAAGAGGACTATGCTCGTGCAGCACCATGAGCCTCATCAAAGACAGAAGGCTGTCTTTGGAGAGGAGGAAAGTGAAACATCTCACACACCGGTGTGGATTCTCTACACTGCTTATCACAGTCACAGCAATACTTAGTTACACTATCAGCAGAGCTGAAATCAGCCTGCAGCTCTATCAGACCTTTAGTCCTACCACAACAGAGATTACTGTTCTGCACTACAGCCCTGCTATCCTACAAATGGTTCTTTAGTACAAAGCTTCAGAGCTGACTTTATCTTAATAAGTCATCCTTCTTCCTCCTCCTCTGACCAGCATCAGCAAATTCTTCAGGAAGCAAGGATAAACAATTTCTCCTCTACAATAACCCTGTAAAAAACCTTCCATGACTATTTAGCCTCTCAGGGCATTCCAACCATTGAACTTCTTTGAGGGTTATTGAAGGGCCTTCAAGAGTCCCTGGCCCTCTGGCAGAAGAAGGTCTTGACAGAACTTTCTCCTGCACTTTCATAGGCTGTATAGTGCTCAGTAGTCACTAGTGATCAGAAAGGTGTTCTCCATCCTGGAAAACAACTATGACAACTTCAATGATTTCCCAACTTCACCTCAGAATTGGAAGCCTGCACTGATGATTGTAAGCCTTACTGTCTTCAGCCTAGACAATAATGACTGATATTATACTACTGATGTCCAAACTACCCTTAGGATACACCCTCCCAACTCTGCCCTAGTATTTAATCCTAATATGGCCAGATTCCACCCACCTCGAACACAGTAAAACTGTACAATCTTATGAGGAGACACCACAGTTTCAGGACTAAACAGCCTTCTGTGAATATAGGTGCTGAACAAGGACTGGAGAAGCCAAGGGAAGGAAAATAACAGCCTGCAGGTGCCTTTATCATCTGTTTGCCTCTCTCAAGATCTCCATCTGAACACACATGTTCGTGCACTCAGGCAGACTAATTTTGCATTGGTCACAGACCTCATGCTCTAATAAAAGTTTATATTAATTATGTAGGTGTTATTAACTTAAAGAATGCTTCATTTTACTCTAACCTTCAAAACTACTGGCCATCAGCCTGTTCCAGGTGGCTCTATGCCAGGCACAGCAGGTTTCTGGATTTATTGTCCACAACCACCACTTTTGTCCAGATTTATCACACCTAACTCTGACCATTAGCACCCTTGATTAACTCTTCATCTTCACAGGTTTGAAACATGAGTTTGATGTGTAAGATTATCCTCGAGCAAGGACATTACCTCTCCAATGGCAATGCTGAACTGTACACAAACAACAGGAAAGATCCCGTCATCTTTTTCAGATGCACGAAGTTTGTGGCAAGACTTTCACTTAGCTCTCTGAATTTCATTGTAAGAATATTGAGGGGGTTCTTCTGACAGCTATTCCGTTCCTTCTAGTAGCCATCATTGTAGGCCTATGTTGTGCCCTTAACTGTGGACTTGCCTCAGTAAAGAGACTTAGCAATATCTAGCTTCCAGAATGCGAAAAAAGCAAGATTTAACTGGTTTCTGCTCTCTCCAGGTGCAATGCATGAACTGGTTTCAATAGATTCGTGAAGTGCAGACTTTTTCCGTCAGAATAATCCAGATTCAAGACAACAATCTTACATAATGAACAACAAAGGGAGTGGAAGCTCAACTAGAAGACACAGGACCTCTTTGTTAATTATTCAGACAAGAATATCCTCCTATACAGTCCCCTGTGCTTTGACAGACCTATCCAGAAACATCCGCAAAGTTCCCCTACAATTGTCCATTAGCTCTCAAGTGAACAACAGCAAAAAACAGGCTGACTTTGGTATGTTGAGGCTATTATTGATCCCACTGACATAGGGCTGTTGTCCCTTGTATTTCCTTGTCTGCCTGAATTCACCCGTTGTCTCTTGCTGCAGGCTGCAGAACTGCTTGGAGCAGAGAACAGGTGTTTTTGTCCTGTGTTTAGATGGTTGCATGCTAGACCATAGCTATGTATCCAATGATAACAGTAACAATGAAGATTTTTCTGAAGCGTATTCTTTTACCAAGCTTGTTTTCTCCTCCAGTAGACTATATTCCTATTACAGTAGGCAGCAAACTTCATGGAAGAGACCCTGAGGAACTCAGTGCTCCTGCTTCTCTGCCTGGCACTGATGGCAAGTAAGCTATTTCATGAGACTCCTACAGGATTTGTGTTTGGACATTTCTGTTCTTGAGGGACACTATTCTTTGTAACGCTATCCAGGAAAAAACACCTGGAGAACTATGAACATGCAGAAGGTCTTGGGTCTGGCCGTACTGGGGCAACAGATCAGCTCAGTCACCTTGCCTCAAACACCTTGCTCTCCTGCTTGGCACACCAAAAAACCCAATGGCAGGTGGGCACTGAACTAGCTGTGAACACAGCTACACGCAGGCACAGTGCTCACAGAAGCAAGGCTGTGGAGACAGCACATTTCCAGCTGCTTTGCATGAAATGGTATTCACCAGACAAGGCAGTGCTAACACACGAGATACCAGCATGGTAAATCCACCTCTGGTAAGAAGCAAAACCACAGGAAGTATCACAACATGATATCTGATGAACTTTACTTCCTTCACTGTAAACTTTAGCCATCTACTATTCTCTTTGAGCTGTAAATTCCCCGACTTTCTCCCACAACAGTGAGGACCACAGGTTAAAAAAAAATCATTGTTTGAGAGCACTGTTTCTACCAAACCTGATGAAGAAAAAGAAGACACAAAGTCATCTTATTAGGATGTTGTGAAAGGCAGAGGTATTATAGAAAGGGCATCTCCATGAATGGAAACATGGCAGAATAAACTCCACCCTTACTGGGCATCAGAAAATAAAATTACAAAACACAGTGCAATAGAAACTCAGTTGCAATGACCCTTGGGGTACATGTTTCACCATCTGCTTATAGGGAAATCCTTGCACATCTTTCCTCTGTACTTTATCTCCAGCATCCTGAATCATTTTGTTGTCATTTTAGACACCTCTTCTGCTTTTGCTCCATTCCCGCTTTCCTAGCCTGGCAATTTCTTAAATATGTCCTTTCTCCATAACTATAAATAGTCACACAGAGGGGGGCTGTAGTGGCCACTGCCCTGTCAGATGGAATAAAGATTACAGTTGAAGGATAAGGAAGAGGTTCAAACAGCTAAATTGTAGTGATGAGTCCACCCAGTAGCCTGCATTGTCTTAGTTCGCTTGCTGCTTGGATCCTAACAGCCACCAGACCACCTGCTTTCCGTCACTGCAGCTCAGCTGCTGTTCACAGATTTCAGATGTTTGTGCCAGTAATTAAATTGTGCCAGCAAAGCACTATTAAATTTGGTTATTGCAGAAAGGAGCTAAAATAATTGATCAGAACTGAGTGGATCATCAATGTGTTTTTGAATATAATGAAAATGAGAACTGGGTCAGCAGGAGGAAGAGGAGACATCAATTTGAAAATATATCTGTACTAGATTCTCAAAAACCATTAACATTGATTTCAGTCCAGGACACAGGGCATGGCTGGCAAAAAGCATAGAAGGATAATTAAAGAGTTTTGGTTTGTTTTTTTTCCTCCCCTGTAGCAGAATACAATAACAGAGCTGCAAGAAATGGAAGTAAATGGGACAATCTCTCCAGACAGCTGTAAAGAGTTATGGGAAGCTGTTGATTCTACTGTTTTTGTTTGGTCTCCTTTCCTATCTTCATTTGCATTTTTAAGGTTGAATATTTGCTTTTAACAAACAGGTATGCAGGACTGGAGCTGGAATTCCTTCTGCCCCCTCAAGCTGCTCTTTCCACAGGCTCATCATTGCCCTGAAGCATTGTGAGAGCACCTGTTGCTGAAGATGATGCAATCAGCCAGGTTCCTCACAGCTGGATCCTGTTCAGGTAGGGGTGGCAACATGGACTGGCTTGGATTAACTGTAGCTTGAGGTTTGTAATATCCTCACCATAAATAATGTAACTATTCAATTTTTGAGTCAAAAATGTGTCATTTCTGAGTCAACCCACTCTTGTGAAGACTATAGATGACATAGGTGTACTTCCTGCAAGACAGCCTTACTCCCCGCTCTATTCACAGGTCTGCGTGGTCTGCTTTGAATGACTCAGAGAGGATCCACTTATCGGGGAAAAAACAAGTTACAGAGCTGATAGACGGTCACAGCAACTTAGTCGCAGATTGGATCCAAGAAGATTTTTGGATCTGCTAGCAGCAATGCTTCTGCCCGTGTCTGAAAGATTTTCAAAACTGCAGCTATACAACTACCAAAGCTAATATTTTTCAGCGTGGCACACGAACAAGAGTCAAGTCACGTGATAAAAAAACCGAACTAAAATTCAGTCTCCATAAAAATGGAAAGCAATTATTTCTTCCTCCTCCCCCCATACTTTTGAATACACAGTTATAGCTCCGCTTTTGCATCTTTGTTAGACCTTTTCTGACCTGATTCAATGCACTAATCCTGCAGAAAACTCTCCAGGATCAAGGGTTTTGCTTGTTTGTTAGTTTGCAAGGCATTTTTTTTCTTCACCTAATGAGTTGAGGTAGCTCTCAGAGGGGTCCAACAAGTGCCAAGCTCCCAGGAGGTAGCAATGGGGGAGAGAGACAAGGCAGTGCAGGGGCTGGAGTAGAACCTTCCCTTTCTCTGTATGCAGCAGCGTACAGTTACTTTGGCCCAGAGACATTGGGCAACATCTCCTTGAGTACTTATGACACTCTCATTTCTCACAACCTTCTTGCAAATAAACCAATTCCTTGCATAGATGTGCTTAAAAAGCTTAACTGAAAATGCTACAAATACCTGCCAAGTAAATTCTGTTTTCATATTCAGAGTCTGCAACTTTTTTTCCTAAAATGCATCTTTCACAATTTTTTATAACAGTAACTTCTTTTTATTGAGTTTTGGATAGTGCTTTCCAAAGAGCTTTGGATATCAGACTAGTTTCACTACCCCTACGGTATACAGACATTTAATGGGAACATTGAGAGAAATATTGCAGTTTGATCAACATTCTGTATGTCCTCCAAATCCTTCTCCAGTGTAAAAAGCTGTTCTGCTTAGCAGCAGTTCCACGCATTTTCACTGCTGTCATGCTCTGTCTCCTTTTCCGGGAGCAGTTCTGAGAAGGTTGATCTCAGAATATTTAAATCATACTTCTAGAAAATTAGTAGTCCCTAATAAACAGCATATACATCACGTAAGTCTTGTTTATATCCTACTTTAAGAGTCTAAGTGAACTTCAAGCCATTCATTTGGCATTTGCTGGGATGTCATTGTAGGGTAGCATTCACAAGGAAGGAAGGTTTGTGTTCTTCCTAAACTTATTGTGATCCAGCTAGAAAAATCAGAACAAAGCAGTTCAGTATGTCTTCTGAGTATGGCCTTGGTTGGTACATTATTAGCTCTAATTCCACTAATTAGTGGAAAGCAGCTGTCCAAAGACTTGGAGTATTCTGTTCTCTACACAGGACAATGTCTTAAAAGCTTATAGTGCCATACTAGGCACACAGGTTAGGTAGTTTGTGTGTGTCAAATCAAGTTACCCATCAGAACTCTAACAGCTTTCTTTTCTGAAAGCAGTAGTTTACTTCATTAAGAGACAAATGTAATTTCAGATGTTGCTACCACTTCTGTTGGGACTAGTTATCAGAAGACTGCCACATGTCACTCGGACTTTTTTGGTCTATGATCTCAGAGCTGGTGACCAAACATCTTCCGGGGTTCACTTTACTCTCTTCCATTTGTTTTTCCCATTGGCTGCCACAATCCAAGCCAAACCGTGTTTAAGAAACACCACAAAACTCATACCTCTTACCAGATTTCTGACCTAGGTACAGGATTTTGAGCTAGTTGATACTTTTGTGTCTAGTTATCTTATATGAGCAGTGTAGTTAAAAATATGTATATCCTCAGATGCACATTCAGGTCACTTAAAAGAAAAACAATTCAAATGCAGTTGTAGTTTTTCAAGACAAACGTTCCCCAACATCTGTCTGGTGGATACATTTGCGCCTGCATATTACCCAAAACATTTCCCTGTATATGCATGACTCCTGCATCAGATGTCCACTCTATTAAGATAGCTTAAAAAATACCAGAAAGAATTTCCTAAGCTATTACTCTGATATTCTGTCTTCTTTGTTAGATAAAATTCAACTGTGTTATGACTGTCTTCATTACATAGTGAGTCAGTCAGTAACGTATTGCACATAGCTGTTACACATTGTTGGAAAACAAAACCAATTGTCCATAAAATGGACAATTGCATTACGAGCAGAGGAGGTAGGAAAACAGGGAGACAGTTCAAGAGAACACCACACTTCGGCTGTCGCTTTGGAAATTAATGTTCTTAGAGTATGACTACACTTTTTAGCAAACTCACTTGACAAATAGATGGCCCAGCAATTACTATTTTACCATTATAGCTGAAGTCTCCTTAATGCTAAACTCTCCAGGAAAACAAAGAAGCATTTAGGTACAGACTATGTGTACCTAATGTCATGGGGGGCTCTGCACATCAGTTAGAATTTGGGTCCTTTTGCTCACTTGCATCTGTTTGCAGCACATTTTGGGATGATTCTTTGTCTTACGTTTACATTGATCTGACAACAGATCAGTGATCTCAAACCTCTGGAGAAAGACAAATAAGTTGATTGGTTAGCCTTGTTTTGGTTTTTTGTCTGAAAATTTGGGAAGTTCAAGGGAGTACTTCATTAACAATCTCCTAAGTCTCAGCAGAATTTTTATTTTTTATCAAAACCAGAAGCTTAATTTAAAGCCTGTTGACTTCATAGTAGTGACTTCTATAGGCTTAGCGAGCACCAGACTGGCCCCCCAGACCAGCTGTTGCCATTCCATTTCTGTAAGTATTTGCTTAGGTAAATAAATTCACTTTTAAACTCTTCCCAAGTTGTTCTCTGGCACAGAAAAGACCTCATGATAAATTTGTGAGTAAGGCTGGAATGGAGGATGTGATGTAGGAATATTTGCCTTTCACTATTTCTGGAAAAATATCTCATGAGGCCTCAGGCTCATGACACATTATACGATAACCCTTTGATCCTAGGACTAAAATATTCTTCAGTATTCAGATATAACCACATGAGGACAGAATCATGGTCAAATTCAATGTGCAACAGTCAGTGTCAGAAGACAAAAATCTAGTCTTGGGGGCCATGAGGAGTGAGGTTGGGGTTCATAGGTTGGAAAATGATCATGCACAACTTTTGGTCTGGTTTTGTGTGGGCAGAACCAAGTATTGAACAAATAGGCCTGACGATATCAGTCATATGTGCAACTGCAAGTCCCGTGTGCACAGCTAGATTTGTATGTTCAGCATGTGTTGTCCTTAAGAGTGCAGATGTTAAAAAGAGAGTCATTTCTAAAACACAAAATGTCCAGAATATCTGTTTACTGTCTGCTGGACAGCACGTTGTCATAGGAAACCACTAGGAGGGGTGGATCAGAATCACTGTGGGCACAGCAAGAGAATTTGAAAAGCCACCCCAGATGAGTGGCCCTAAAGATCCGAGGGGAATTTATTGTAGTTTGGACCTATTCCTATCTGAACTGCACCTGGACTTAGTAAATAAGTTATGCCTGAAGGCAGAGTATTGCTTTTTTTTCCCCCCCTATAGAATTCCAAGTGTCTTTGATCTAACCATAGAGCCTCCCCTGGGCTTTTCTCCTTCTTGGCAGCGAGCAAAATGCTGTCCACTGTCTTGTACTTGTCATACCAAGAACACCAGTTCATGTCCCCTCCTGTTCCCCGAGAAATCCCTGAGCCTCCCATTCATCTCGTGTACTGGCTGCAAAATGCCTGCCTTATTAGCACACCTCCAGACCTTGCATTTGTCTACCTTGTCTCTGCTCGTTTAACATCAGATTCCTCTGTCCCTCCACATAATCTCTTGCCATCTGGAACAGCCTTCCAGTATCTCTCTGCCTCATCAACTCTCCATCTCTTTTCAGATCTCATCTGCAAACATCTCTTCATTCCCCTGCCTGCACCCCTTAATTTCTTTCACTCTCTTTTCTCTGTTATTGGCCTTTATCTCTCTAATATATTCTACAGGCAGCATCTTTCTGCCACTGTTTGTCTGTAATTTAAACAATGTAATATCCATGGTCTTGTATTATTTAAATTTGTAAAGCATTTTAGGATACAATTCACATGAAAGGAACTATGAAAAATAAAGTTGCATTGCATTATTGATAGGCTGTTCAGCTGAGTTTGTTCTATAGTCATCTCCTTTCCTTGCCTTGTCTTTAGCATCCCCCTAGGAGAAATCATTTCACAAAATATAGACAAGTATACACACACCCACACACTCATACACTGTACGATTTCAACTTGATCATGAAGAATGCAGATTTAAACAACTCCATTTCTAGGAAGCAGGGATAGGTATCATGGGAAGAGTATAGGGATACTGCCCAGTTGTGCAGGGATAGTATCAGGAAAGTCAAGATGCAGCTGGAGCTGAACTTGGCAAGGGATGCAAAGAGTAATAAGAAGGGCTTCTACAACTATGGCAGCCAGAAAAGGAAGGCCAAAGAAAGTGTACCCCCCTGATGAACACAACTGGCAAACAGGTAACAGCCGCCAAGGAGAAGGCTGAGGTTGTTGGCAACTTTTTTCCCCTCAGTCTTCACCAGCAACCTCTCTTCCCACACCTCCTGAGTGCATGGACCATAAGGCATGGACAGGGGGAGCAAAGCCCCTCCCATTGTAAGAGAAGATTAGGTTCGTGACCACCTCAGGAACCTCAAGATTTATAAATCTATGGGACCTGATGAGATGCATCCCAGAGTCCTGAGGGAATTGGCTGATGCAGTTGCCAAGCCACTCTCCATGATATTTGAAAAGTCATGGCAGTCAGGGGAAGTCTGTGGTGACAGGAAAAAAAGGGAGACATTACACCCATTTTTAAAAAGGGTAGAAAGGAGGAACCCGGAAACTACTGACCTGTCAGCCTCACCTCTGTGCCATGGAAGGTCATGGAACACATCTGCCTAGAAGCTATGCTAAGGCACATGGAGGACAGGGAGGTGATTCAAGACAGGCAGCATGGCTTCACCAAGGGCAAGTCCTGCCTGATCAACCTGGCGTGACTAGATCAATGGACAATGGAAGAGTGACAGATGTAATGTATCCAGACTTCTGTAAGGCTTTTGACATGGTCCCCCCTACCATCCATCTAAATTGGAGAGATGTGGATCTGATGGGTGGACTGTTCAGTGGATGAGGAATTGGTTGGATGTTCTCTTGCAGAGGGTAGTGGTCAACAGCTCAATGTCCACATGGAGATCAGTGACAAGTGGTGTCCCTCGGGGATCTGTACTGGGACAAGTACTGTTTAATATCTTTATCAGTGACATAGGCAGCAGGAACAAGTGCATCCTCAGCAAGTTTTCAGATGACACCAAGCTGAGAGGTACAGTTGACACACCAGAAAGGCATCCAGAGGGACCTGGACAAGCTTGAGTATTGGGCCTGTGTGGACCTTGTGAGGTTCAACAAGGCCAAGTGCAAGGTCCTGCACCTGGGTTCGGGCAACCCCTGGTATTGATACAGGCTGGTGGATGAAACAATTGAGAACAGCCTTGCAGAGGAGGACTTGGGGGTACTGGTGGATGAAAAGCTGGACATGAGCTGACAATGTGAGCTTGGAGCCCAGAAAGCCAAGTGCATCCATGGCTGCATCAAAAGAAATGTGGCCAGCAGGTCAAGGGAGGTGATTCTGCCCCTCTACTCTGCTATGGAGAGACCCCACCTGGAGCTCTAGAGCCTTCAGCAAAGGAAAGATATGGACCTGCTGGAATGGGTCCAGAGGAGGGCCACAAAAATGAGCAGAGGGATGGAACATCTCTCCTATGAGGTAAAGCTGAGAGAGTTGTTCAGTCTGGAGAAGAGCAGGCTCCAGGGAGACCATATTGTGGCCTGCCGGTACTTACAGGGGGCTTATAAGAAAGATGGGGACAAACTTTTTAGCAGGGCCTGTAGTGATAGGACAAGGGGTAAAGGTTTTAAATTAAAAGAGGTGGATTTAGACTGGACATAAGCATGTAATTCTTTACAATAACACTGGAACAGGATTCCAAGAGAGGTGGTAGATGCCCCACCCCTCAAAACATTCAAGGTGGCGTTGGATGGGGCTCTGAGCAACCTGATCTAGTTGAAGATGTCCCTGCTCATTGCAGGGGGAGGTTAGACTAGATGACCTTTAAAGGTCCCTTCCAACCCAAACTATTCTATGATTCTATAATTCAAGTCAAGAAAACTTAGTTAGTTCTTACTTCCGCACTGCTCTTCTACCCTTTGGACTGCTAGAGCCCATCACATGCCCCAGAAGTGTGTTTTGTCCGAGTCCAGAGTATGCAGCTCTTATTTTCTGAACAGTGGTGACTTCATTTACTTAAACATGTGTGACTGGTAAGGTCTGAAAACAATCTTGTCCAGGCCACCTCAAAAAGTATGAAACTTCAAAACAGAGGTTACCAAAAGAAAATGGGAAAAAATTTCATGTAATTCTTAGGGTTTAATGGCCTTGGAGAATCAAAGTGCATAGTCACCCTCCTGGGCACAGAGAAAGAAGCAAGCAGCAGGAGGTTCGGACAGTAAGATTTGTTAACTTGCAGATGCACCAAGCATCACAGACCTAAGGTGAATGAGCTAGCAGGTTGGGCTGCACAAATCAGCACTAAGGAGAGATGAGGAGTACAAGTCTCTTCCTCCTTCCTGAAGGTCTTGTTTGGGTAGCATGGTGGAGGAGCCGGTGTCTCCAGAGCCAAACAGTCACCTGGCAGATTTCATGTCCGGAGTATTGGCCAAAAACTTTACAGTCACTTTGTTGCTCACAGCAGTGCCAGGCCCTTAAGAGTTTGCAAAGGGACTCACAGAAAGGAAGGAGGTGCCAGGTGGGAATGAAACTTAGGGAAGAATCTTGTCCTTTTGGTCAACTGAACAGCCAAGCTGGATAATTAAAAAGCAACAGCAAAGGCAGTCAGGCAGAATAATTTAAAAATATATCTTAAATTTATTCTTTTCATTTCCCTTCCAATTCTTTCTTCATGAATTGCAGAAATATGAATATAAGTCATCAATTAGGGTAGAAGATCTTTAAAGTCTTTCATCAAATTCTCATTTTAAGTCTCCATTTTCATTTTGCCTTTCTGTTTCTCTCTTGCGCTCTCTCTTTTTTTTCCATTTTGCTTGCAATTACCTGCATGAAACTTCTTTACATGTTTAATTTACTTTATAATTACAGGTACATTCTCATACTCTCTGGTAATTATCACTGGAGCAGGATGTGATTGGCATAGGTAACGATGGCTAGTCTCAGCAGAAGAGTCTGCAGTTCTCTCCCTTCCCCGAAAATTGATGTACATTTTTCCTCAAAGCTTCACAATGAAAAGAGTAAGATTGTCTGAAACTAGAGTCTAGCTGTTATCATGGTTGTAAGTCAGGTCCTCAACTGGGGCAAGTCAGTGTAACTTTGGGTTACTGTAAGTGACTTACAATCTCTGAAGTTTTGTTCCCTTATTTTTATGTACTGCCTTTCTTGCACTGTTAATATTACAGAATATTTTATGGACACTTTTATGTTCTGCAAGTAAATGAGATGTTCTGAGACACTTTGGGAAACTAAATGTATATATAAAATCTCTAATTAAGGTAATACTTATAGAACATTTATAGAGGGGAGAATGTAGAAGTAAAGGGTAAAAAGGCCAAATTGCATCCAAGCAGAATATCTGAGCAAAATATGCTCTGACATTTATTGTCTTAACATAAAGAAGAATGAAAATTGTGTCCTCAGCCAAAGGGTGGAGAAAACAACACCACTTATAGAGGGGAGAAAGTAGAAGTAAAGGGTAAAAAGGCAAAAGTGCAGCCAAAATAAAATATTTAAGCGAAATATCCTCTGAGATTTATTGTCTTAACATAAAGAAGAATGAAAATTGTGTCCTCAGTGTAGTGGTTTTGTCTCAATTTGCAACAAAAGAACCACAGTTACTCTCTCACTCCTTCCCCCTCCCCAGTGGGATGGGGAGGAGAATCCAAAGGAAAAAAGGCAAAAACTCATGGGTTGGGATGAGAACAGTTTAACAGAATGGCAGCAGGAGAAGAAAACAACAAGGAATAATACAGATAAAAGTATATACAACATGCAGTGTTCTCACCTCCCAATGCTCAGCTGGCTCCTGAGTAGCAAAAACCTCTCCTTCAGCCAGCTCCCCACTTAAATACTGAGCATGACAACACGTGGTATAGAATAACCCATTTGATTGGCTCTTTGGGTCAGCCCAACCAGCTTCTGGTGAAAATTAACCCTATCTCAGCTGAACCCAGGGCACTCAGCCAAGGGGTGGAGAAAACAACACCACTGGCTGTACCTGGTGGCTGCTAGAGAGCAGCAGGAGAGGACGCAGCAGGCAGGGAAACAGAGGGGAAAGGACATCTGATAACAAGGAGCTTGGGATTTATAGGTCAAATACAAACTCAGCCAAGATAAGGGAGAGACATCCCAGTGCCTTGGGCAGTACTGGATCCAGATCTGGCTCAGCTGCCCCATTTGCTACAGGCAGCAGGTCTCACTCCAGTCAGTGTGGGACTGCTGCTACAGGAGGGACCCAGCTGAATTTCAGTTTAGGAGAACTGCCTTCAATAAAATCAGGTGGGTTTTCTTTCCCCGTTGAGTAATACATTTAATGAATGAAAGAACAGTAAGAGCAAATGACCTGGTATTTGCATTCAATGTTGTTTGGAATAAATCAAGAAAAGGTCCTTGTCTGTATCTCCAGCCAAAGCACAGCCTAATCAGCACTACATCTCCTGAATTTGCATTCACGGACAAAGATGATGCATTTTTTTTCACAATCATGTAGCAGAAGTTGTGATACAACAAATAAGAAATAGGGCTACACAAAGGCTTGTTACGGATGATCTGCTGTGAGGACAAATTATTAGATGACATTTAACCTATGCTGACATTTTTGCTTGCCCTTAGAACATCACATAATTAAATGTGAATTTATTCCGACAGGCCAGACGGTTCTGTGGTTACTGCATAGGAGTCATGACACACCAGATCTATTCCTGGCTCTGCCACTTATCTGTTCTACGACCTTTGCAAATCACTTAACCTCTTCACACCTCCAAATTCTGTTTTGTGATACCAGAAGAATAATGTGTTTTTCACTGTGCAAAGGCTTTGTACAGTTCAGTGCATTAAAAACACTAGCTGTTTCACAGTTAACGAGAGGACAACAGACTGAAGTTTGTGGAAATACATAATCAGCTGGCATTAACTTGTCCACCTCTCCTGACTTAAATGGACTCTGACTAATTCATACTGTCTGAGGATTTGCCTTATATTGTGCTCTCCTTTAATATGTAGTCTGAATATTTCACTGGTTGCACTTTTCCATTAAGGTCCCATTCTGTTACAATGTTCTTAATGAACTATTAACAAATCTATTAAAGCATAATAAATCATTATGAATTTATACGAGTCAATGACTTGCTTATTATCCTTGCTAATGGATACCTCATATTTCAGTAGTGTGTTTCCAAGGTATTTGATTAAAAATGGTTGTTGCTGTGTCAGCCTTTATAATCAACCTTTAAAATGTTTTAGAAAGCAACATTTAAGTTTTTATACAAGTAGCAGGGCCTGAACCTTAATATGATTCTTTAATTAAGAAGATTGTAATATTTCACACTTAGTTTTTTTTAGTTCATACTTTGGTTTACATTTCAGATGAAGTATATTGGTAGATACAATAGAGATTTGGTTTTGATCACAGAGGAAACAAATGTTCTATCTTTATAAAGATTTTATTTCAAATTGCCCTCTAGCTCAACCTTGAAAAAACCGTGGTAAGCTGAAAATGAGCAAGAGCTGCACAAAAACAATAAAAGTCTGAACTCTAGTAAGTTATCTAGTAAGATACGGTTTTAGCAATATTTTTCACCTTGGTGCCTTCTTTTTTAAATAGCATTTAACTTAAAATTTTGAAATTAGAAGCAATTTTAATCTCTTCCCAACATTCAGGTTTTTATCAGATACCTCTACACCTTTGAAACTTCTGGGGTTTTTTCCTCTTCCCAAATGGTACATCTATCAGAACCAAGCAAGCATCAAAACCTGCCCTTCTACATCTCTCACGTTTTCCAGGAGATAGCAAACTTACTCGGAAAATGGACAAATTCTGTGTCTGGTAACAAGCTACCGTTAATATAGTCAGCATTTGCTGGAGAACAGATGCGCAAAGTGAAGGAAGGAAATCTGGACAAAAAACAGTAGCCATTACGTGATGCAAATACAGCATCTGATTAAAATTCTCTCCATTCCTTCATACTTTGCCTTCCCTGGAAACATGGGCTGAGGGATATTCACTAGGCTTACATAAATGTAATCCTTTCAATCAGACTAAACATGCAAACAAGTCTGAAAGAAGTGATAGACTTGTGTCCTTCTTCACTCCTTCTCTCATCTTCATCTCCTACATTTCTATAATTTTTGCATACTTTAACATTCTGTTGCACATTTACAGATGATTCCTTCGATCTACAAGCTTCAGCAAATGACCTAGCATCACTCCAGCAATAACTGGGTGCTTCAAAGTGTTCTGTAATTCGTTTGCAGTCCTTCCAGTAAAGATGTGTAGACTGCAAAGTGGAGACAACTACTGTTTTTCCCGTGTTTTATTGATGTTGAAACTGTCATTTTTCAATTTTCAAAATTTAAAAAGTAATTTGTATATTTAATTATTTGTTTCTATAAATTCAACTTTCAATGCAATCGTGCCTACAGCTGGAACTTGAGGTCTCTGAGGCATGTAATTTATTGTTAACACTTTGCTCTTAAATACTTTTTCTCTTATTTACTTGTTAGAAGATGTTGGTATTATGGATGTGTCTTTTGCATACCAAAGAGAAATAGCAAAGTTGATGCTTTTTCTGCAAATACTTCCTGCCTTCCTGATGCTGTGGATACTCACTTCAATCTCTTTAATAACAGAGGCGGGTTTTAATGTGTTTTTTTAAGTAAAGGAATGCAAAGTGTGAGCAAAAGGCATTAGAGTATCACTGATGTGTATGAGATACATGCAAGAACATAGCTCAGTTTATGCCATATTTGATTGTAATTGGCTACTGGAACTTAAACTAGATGATAGAAATTGACAGGGTCAGTATCAGATTAGATATTTCTATCAGAAATCTCTGTGCTTCACAAAGTAGACAGATGGCTACATTTCTTCAGCGACCCAAGATGTGTAATGGAGCTTTAATAATATCCCCAGGAATCCAGTTTTAACAGCGTAATTTTAAACTCTTGGGAGGGAGCCATTCCATTGGCAATACCAGGCTTTCAATCAGTATGCTCACACCTCTAGCGAGCCTTCATTTACCCAGGACATACTACTAATGAGTCACTACACTGGCACTGAGCCCAGGCAGCAATATATGGCTCTACAACCATTTTTACCTCGGGCTGGCGTGTGTATAGATCTGGGGTTTTTACTCAGACTCCTGCTTAAAATATTATTCCGTCTTATCTCTTAACTGAGATTTGAAATTATTACAAGATGGCAATCCCGTTGTCTCCAGTGCCCTTCATTAGCTATGCAATAGCATATAATTTTTTTAGCAACACTAAGACACTCCTTCTGGCATGTGACTTCTCCAACCCAACACCCACAGGGACACTTCCATTGCTTCAGCAGTATGGGCATTATTCAACTTTTTGCTTTCCACAGCATTCTCCTGGCCTCTCAAAAGCCTTGCTCAAAGGCTTGCCTTTTATTCTGTATTTCATTAAAGTAACCACCAACAGTGGCAACAATCCCACTTCCCCAGGGAAAGCTCTGACACTCGTGAAAAAGATGTGCTTTGGTGACCTGAGATGTGTTTACAAGCAGGGAGGAGCTTTCTAGGCCTCTTAACTCCGCTTTGTTAGTCTGCGCAGTTCTGTGTTGGAAAAGGTTGCAGGCTGTGTAAACAACATCCAGATTATTCAATCTATTTGTTAGAGGCTTCTCAGTTCAATCACATTTGCTTCTCTTGTCTTCCATGCATTTCACTTGGATGCTTGACCCTAGCTGTGCATCACTTAAATACCCATCCAAACATGAAAACTAGGGTCTTTCTGTGCAAACAGAAGTGTTCGCTCTCCCATTTCCTATTTATTTGGCATTATTTGCCAGTTGTAAAATGTTCACTTATTCATTCAGGGAGCAGAAACCTTGCCATGGGACTTAACTATTCACCCATTGTGAGCAACAGCGATATGTAAATAAAGCCAACTAGGTGCGGAGCTGCCATATGCTGAAATTTACTGCTAGAAACTAGTTACCGAGAGCTGTGACTAACAGGCCCTTGCGGTTTGCTTCCCAGACAGACCCAGGGGTAGCATCTGTAGAAAGAATACTTTTGATCAGCTTTTCTCGCAGTATACCTGGGTTTGCAATAGTATTTTCTATGGAAAATTTCTTTAGAATCCCAAGTAGGACTTAAAGCAAAAAAAAAAAAATCCTCAAAATTTGGCATGTTGCTATTTCTTTCCAAATAATGTGTTCAGCTAGTGTTCTTGGTGGTTTTATTGCTCTGAAAATGTGAGTCAAATTCCACGAGAAAGTTTGCAACAATATTCTGAACAAAGACTAGGCGTGGTGATACTTGCTGAAAGGGTTATATAAATTTTAAGTCCTCCTAGTAGGAACAACACTCTGAGGGATTATAAGAAAAGAAGTTGTTTTTGTTATGTTCCAAACTATATCTATGCAAAGTAAAGGAATAAGGATGAGAGTGAACTCATCACTGTTTGCGAAAAATCTATTTATTTCCTGTGTATCATTCTTTTGCTGCAAAACTAAAAACATCAAGTGTCTTCTCCACAACTATGGATGAGATCCTGACCCTATATAATTCAATGACACTTTTGCAATTCACGTGAACAGAGCCAGGATTTGACCCTGTGGCCACAAAGTCACAAAACGTTGTTAGACGTTTGTCGTACTACTGCTGTGTGGTAAACACGGTAAATTTTCTGCTTATCTGCAAAACAAACAAGAAAAAAAAAAGGGGGAAGGGACAGGAAGGGAAAAAATATAACACATTTTTTAAACTATGTATTAGCAAATCAACTATCTTTTTCTCTCTCTTTCTCTGAACAGATTACCCCCTGCCTTCAGTTTCATTTTTGGGTAGGTTTTGAATGTTGACAGGAATTGCCTCTTTTGCAAATGACTTTCTGCACTGTGGCCCCAGTTTCCCTCTCCCTATAGAAAGTAATGCATGGTAGCAAGTGCAAGAAAAGAGTTTGTCTTCTGTTCCCTGGTGCCAGCACACAGAACTATCCCTACTTGATAACATTTGAAGATGTTACCAGAAGATGCTAAACTTTCAGAATTATGTCGATTTTCATTTTCTGTTAAATCTGTTTCTCTGTACTTATGGTGTGTGGTCACTTCAAATATAGGGGGATATTTGTCCCGTAAGTTTGCAGGAATCGAACTTTTATGAAGACACGAAGTTAAAGAATTTTCAAGCGAGTAAATGTAAAGCCTCATTGTAGAAGCCTGCATGTCAGTTGTTTTTCTCATGACCATTCATAAGATGTCTGGATTTAGCAAAGTGTTGTTGCAAGTTAATGCAATGGTGAATACAATTAAGAAGAGTCTAAAATGGAACCAAATGTTTCTTAGGAATTTGTGTGAACTTGCACAAAATATTTTGTGTGGCAAGTATCTGAAGCTTTTTACATGCTTCTCTTCTTAGACCAAAGGCAATGATTCTCGTTTCACTTTTATCAGCACTAACTGAGAATAATTACTTTAAAATGTGTGGAGCTGCCCTGGTGCAAAACCAGTGTAATTGACAGAGAAATCAAGCTCCACATATTTACTTTCATTCATTGATAATAAAATTGCTTGATCTTCTTTTAATTTCTGATTCTGTTTTCAAAGCTAGAAGAAAATGACCCAATGTGTTTCCTCAGACACACAGCTACAAGCTTCTTAAATTGATCTTCATTTTGGTACAAGCTTCAGAAGCTTTACCCTCATTCAGTGGAGAATTCTCAAAGAGGCCTTGGGAACATTCAGTATCTGCTTCAAACAAATTAATCCCTGGGAAGATAAGCATTAAGCATCTTAGAAGGAATTAAAACTTTTTTGAAGTGAACAGTTTTACTGGCTATTACAGTCCTTACAGAAGTTTACTCAACAGAGAGCTGCCTAGAGGTCACTGACACTTTGTGTTTTGTGCAGATGTTGGTGCATTTTCTGGAACTTACAGGAAACTGCTGTAAATGTATAGAACAGTTTGTTCTGGTAAGTCCTAGTCACAAGGATGTGTGCTCGTGTAATGAATAATTAAGCAGGCACAGGAGGTGTGTACAACATCTTTACTCCAACAGTCTCTTTTCAAATTTCCTCCTGTTGTTTCCTTGGGAGGTAGCATGGAAGTTTCTGATAGCACATGTAATTAGGTAAAGCGGAGATCAGTTAAGATCCATCTAGCTCCCTGAAATTAAAGCACATTCCTCTAGGGAAGAGACCACAAAAGTTTTTCTAGACCTGATCATGACTGCAGTTTCTAAGTCCTAGGAACCTAAATGACTCTGGTCTGTGCACGCAAAGGCAGAGTCAACCACTCAGATTGTGGCTGGTGATACTTGTCCTGGTTTCAGCTGGGATAGAGGTAATTTTCCTCCTACTAACTGCTGTGTTTTGGATTTAGTATGATAAGAACATTGATAACACTGATGTTTTTAGTTGTTGCTAAGAAATGAAGGACTTTTTCCAGTCTCCCATATTCAGCTACTGCACAGGTGTGCAGGAGCTGGGAGGGAGCACAGACAGACAGACAGCCCAAGCTGGCCAATAGAAATATTCCATTCCATAGGAATCAGTTCATAAATGAGGGTTGGCCAGGGGGCAGGAATGTTCCCACTTTTCCATGAGTTCGAATCCTATCTTTTCCGGGAGCTCAGACTTTTCCATGATTTCAGTCTTTTTTGCCACGAGTTTGGCAACTTCTGTGAAATTCATGAGTTCAACGAAATCCACAAAATTCATGAGTTCTGGGAAACCCACGGGACTGGCTACCGAATGGTCACTGAGTGGTGAGTAAAAAATTGTCTTGTGTATAGCTTCTTTTGTTTACTCAGTAGTAGCAGTAGTAGCAGTAGTAGTAGTTCTTTTGTTGTCTTCTTAAACTGTCTTTTTCTGAACCCACATGTTTTACCTTTTGTCCATTTCTCCTCCCCAGCCTGCTGGCAGGGGAATGGGGAGGGGTGAGCGAGTGGCTGTCTAGGCCTTAGTTGCCAGCTGCCAGGTTAAACCACAAAAATATTATTTTCTCCAGTTGCAGCACAGATTTTAGGTGCGTCCTAGCTGGAGCCATCAGTTTCGAAACGGAGGCTATTGTGCCTGTAACACAACCTAGAGCTGCTCTGGGGTCCTGGGCAGTAGAATTCTTCCCTGGGAGGGTTTGTGCCCACCCACCATTGCCAGTGGCAATCCATCAAGGATATACTGCTGGGAGCTGCAATCCTCCAGCAGAACTTGTGGCTGCTTAAAGTATTTTGTTTCATGAGGGCTGACTTCTGGACCTGGAAAATCACTGTTTGTACTTCAACATTTTAAAGACACCTCCTAACACAAAGGGAGAAGGCAGTAGGTTGGGAAACTTTGTTCAATGGTGTACTTTCAGGGACAGAAATTAAAGCAAAGATGATACCTCAGATGTGGAAACCACTTTTGACTTCAGTAGCCCAGTGCTCAGACTTTTCACTCACCGTGGGAGGCTATACTCTTTAGATTTTAGCTAGAAGCAAAAAAAGGGCTAGTGCTTATTATATAAAATTAAGCAATATTTCAGTCTGGACACTCTAGAATGAGTGTTTCAAAGATTATTACATTCATCTTTTCTTTTTTTTTCTTCTTTTACTTCTGTGCAGTTCATAGTTGTTCCAGTGAGTGGGATCATTCTACTAGATAAGCACAGGCTTCTTAGGGGTTTCTGAGCTGACAAATAGCATCAGTGAGGACAAATAGATCAGTAGGGAGGACCTTGCTGGCAGATGAAGGACCATTGTTGTTAAAAATAGGTTTTAATCTCTCTCCTTCACTCACCTGAGCTGTTACAATATCTGAAGTGTAAAGCACTAGCTTTTTAGGAGGAGTGAATATAGCATGAGGAAAATTAATCTAGCAAACCTAGAGGCAATTACAAACAGGTGGAGCAAAGGATTCATGAGAGTCAGAGTGTGAGTGTCTCACTACAGCTGCAAGAACACTCCAGTCACTGCATCTTCACTACTTTTTCCTTTCACCTCAAGGAGAAAGTTCATACTGTCTGCACTGCCTTCCCATGGACATTTTTCATTTCTTATAATTTTCACAAGGAAACTTCAGACAAGGTCCAATCTCAGAAGCATCTGTTGAAAAGTCAGGAGCAATTCAGAACTAGGAAAAATCTAGAAAACCTTAGACCATAAAATACATTTACTATTAAAATAAAAAAGAAACTACCCTTCTTCATGCAGACAACCAAAGTTACATGTGCATGTGTACGTATTACAGAATCACAGGATCATTGGAAGGGACCTCTGGGGATCATTTAGTCTAACCCTCCTGCCAAAGCAGGATCACCTACAGCAGGCTGCACAGGACTGCTTCCAGGCAGGTTTTGGAAATCTGCGGAGAAGGAGACTCCACAGCCTCCCCAGGCAGCCTGTTCCAGTGCTCCGTCACCCTCAGAGGGAAGAAGTTCTTCCTCATGTTCAGACGCGACTTCCTGTGCTTCATTTTGTGCCTGTTGTCCCTTGTCCTGTCGCTGGGCACCACTGAAAGGAGTCTGGCCCCATCCTCCTGACACCCACCCTTCAGATATTTGTATGCATTTATAAGGTCCCTTCTCAGCCTTCTCTTCTTCAGGCTGAACAAGCCCACGTCCCTCAGCCTTTCCTCGTAGGAGAGATGCTCCAGTCCCCTCCTCATCTTCATAGCCATCCGCTGGACTCTCTCCAGTAGCTCCTCATCTTTCTTGAACTGGGGAGCCCAGAACTGGACACAGTACTCCAGATGGGGCCTCACTAGGGCAGAGCAGAGAGGGAGGAGAACCTCCCTTGACCTGCTGGCCACACTCCTCTTGATACACCCCAGGATCCCATTGGCCTTCCTGGCAACAAGGGCTCACTGCTCGCACAGATATATATAGAGATCCCACAATGATATTATCCAAGGATCCCTCCATGCATACCTTTGCCCCTTTAAAGCTATTATTAAATAAGCCTGGAATTATTTATGTAAATTTGATTTTAAATATAAACAATATTTGAGTTTGTAAGTCTCATTTTTAATTTCTATTGAGTTGTAGTCATATTTAGTCTTGAAGTGTGAAATCTTTCTGAAAAACAAATGCAAGTGATGCTTTTTTATATTCAGACATATGCTGAAATAGGAACAATAAACACTGTCTTTTTCGTAACTCTATCTCACCACGGCAAAGAGCCATCTTCTGAGGGTGATATTAATCACTGAAATATTTCTCAGCTGCTATTGTCACTTATATCCTATTAAGAAAGGTAAATCTGAAATAATTAAATAAAAAATTATGATGTGTTACATTAATCTACACGTGCTGGTCTTGCAACCAATTAAAACACCATACACACCAATGTGCAACTTCCACTACATTTTTCTGAAGGAAGAGTCATAACAGACAGTGTACATTTTCTTAAAGGGCCAAGTCCCTCAAGGCACCCCTCACTCCTCCAATAAAGAAGAATTTTGTATATTATATTATTATATACTGTTTAAGTTGAGATCTGCCCCTGTCAGCTTAAAAAAGCCCTGTTATTCTCCTTAGTATAAAAACACTGTTTCTCTCTCTTTTGGTTACACGTCAGGCTGCATCAGCTCTTTTCCACAAGATCTGTCTTACTACCGCAGCCTTACACAGATGCTGCCAGAGAAGCCTTCTCAAACCCAAAAGCTCTACTGCTCAGATAACGCCCAAAATTATGCTTAACTCTAGCCCAAAGTACAGAAAACTCCTCCTCTATGCCTCTGTTTTCCAGTTGCTCGTCCACAGCCCCCTGGAGATACTTCAGCTGTTTCTAGGGAAGGCAGGAAGCAGAGCTAAGCAAAACAAATCTGTTCTCACCAGTCTTATATTTGCAGCTCCAGTAGGAATTGTTTTAGGTTGTATAAACCACAGAAGTTTGAAAACTTCTGCTCTAGGATCTTTCAGTCTAGCCATTAAGCACTTGGCAGTAGGTGGAAGAAGGGCAAGTAACAAGGGGACTGGGGGAAAAAGGATGCAACTGGAGGGAATAAGATCCAGCAATTTCTCACATTACAAATGGACACCTCAGTGATCCCATCAAATGGGCTGTGGTTTATGTCATGAAAAAATAGACATAGCTTATTCTGTGTCCTTTTTAAAACAATTAGTTTCTAATAAGGTTAGAATGTGCTGTGATGAAGCAAACATGATTTTAGGTGGGGTTTCACTCTTTTTTAAAAATAGCAGTGTGTATAAATCAGTACTGTTTACCCATGTAATTACCAGATTTCCCTGTTCCCTAAGATGTAAGAACAAACACATAAATTCCTAGGAGCTTCAGCATGGGGGACATTCTTTTCCTTATCCATAAGGGTGGGGGTTTTTACTGAAATTACAGATGTTGACATGGACGGCATTATTATTATTATTATTATTATTATTGCTGTTGTTATTGTTATTAATAACGTAAAAAGCAAACCATAATACTTAAGCAGAAAAATAACACAGGGAAGCTGTTCTACGTGCCAGTGTATAAATAGATCTGGCAGAGAACATGACAACAGCTCTGCTGCTTCTGTCTCAGATCTGGGCTGATCCTGGTGAAAACAACGGGTGATTGTTTCTCCCTTGTCTTTCACCGTAGATGAGAGGGAGCCATTGTAATGATACTGCCTGTTAAAGAGGATGCAGCTCCGGGAGGTAAACAGTAATTATACAACAGGAAGAACAGACTGGGTAGGTTTGAACATGTTCACAAATGGGTGGTCTCTGCTGGAAAGCAGTGGCACCTTCCGCCTCTGCCCCCTCAAATACTTACGTGGAAGCGCAGCGTGCTGCATCACCGCAAGTGGTTGCTGCCCTGTGCTCTGCCGTTAATCCCAGAACTACCACTTTCTGTGAGCGATGTCTGCAGGAACCCTATCCTTGCTCAGTAAACCAATAGTTGGATGTTTTGATGTTGAAGTTCCTTGCAGCTGCCTAAAGGTTGCATGGCCTGCCTAGCAATGGTGAACTTTAATAAAAAGCAGCACAGCTGCACTAGCAAGGGCAGGGGAAAAATACGGTTGTTAGCACAGGCAACAATTTTCTTGTTGACCAAGGTCCTGAGAGCAAATGTAATTCTGTGTTTTGCTATTTTGAGATGTTATGTGGCCTAAAGGCTTAAAGTAAGGAGCAAATATCACTTACCTGGTTTCCCTGCCCTGTACAATGGAGATGCCAATACTAGCTGCCTGTTACCAAGCTCAGGCAAAATAGATTAGTTCATATTAACACAGTTCTTTGAAACTGTGCCTGGACCTGCTTACTGCTGAGAACCTTTATCCCCAAAGCAAAAGTATCTTGGTCCTTTGTAGATCCAAAGAGACATGAGGAACTCTAGACTAACGGTGCTGTCAGCGACTTCCCTTGACTAACCTGGTTAATCAGAGAGGGCCTCGGATTCTGGATGATGGGTGCTCAAAGAAAGGATGCACACATAAAAATACTACTCGTCAAAGAGGTTTTCCGAATTCACTGCATGGAGTGAAGAAGTGGAATAAATCTCGTAACAGACAAGAAAAGAGTAAGTGTTCAGGCCACAAAAAATAGGGCAGATACAAAACATCTCACATCCATGTTCATCACACAGTATAAGATGAGCTGAACCAACTATGTGACCTCAGAACCAAGGTAGCTCAAAAGCTGCCAGTTAGCTGATCACTGGAAAAATAAAGAGGGCAAACATACTCCACATTTATCTTAAGCTAATGGGTATTTTCTTTCTCCTGGAAAAAAAAAAATCTATCAAAATACCCACTGTTCTTGATCTTTTTCTTTTCTTTTGTTTTCTTTTTTTTTTCCATGTTGGGTATTAATTACTTATATCCTAGGCATCATGAACAAAGATAACATTTTTTCATTTTGTGGTAATGACTCTGATTACACCATGCAAGGGACCATGCAATAGGCAGTATTTGTATGATTTAGTGAGGACAAATATTCATCTTCCATAGAGTGGTTGTGGTTAGACGAATCATACGCTCATTACACAAATCACATCTGGGATCTGTTTTTTGATCTGTCTTTTCACCTGGTGCAGAACCAGAGTGCCACCTCTGAGTTGTACTTTCTTGCCTGTCTTAGTCTGGAGTACTAACACGTCTAATTTTTTTATGTATCTGTCTGAGGATAGATAAGGATAAGAATTATTATGTCTCTTCTGTTCTTGACCAGTTGTTTTTAGCCTCCTTACTTTTAATGGCTAGAGTCTAACATTTAGATCCAGTGGAACTATGGTGTGCAGAATATATTTTTTCTGTTTCATTGAAGCACATATTTATTTGTGTGTGCTTTCAAGGCAGATTGTTTTGGGGACATAAATCTTACTGGTCACCATTAGTTAGGGAGAAAGACCCTTCCTTTGTCCTCCTCCTGAAAGGCTGACTGCTTAGATTCACAAAGTGAGGTTTTGACACAGTGCTTTCAGAATAAAAAACTTCTTTTCAGTGTTCTTGTCTTTACAGTGCAGAACAAAAATAAATTGTGAAACACTGATGGGTGTTACCAAATGAAATTGGCATTCTCCAGCCAGCTTTAATTCCACAGTAGGCTCGCATACACAACCTAGTCCTTTGTGAATTCATCTAACTGTGATTCCCTAAGTAGCCATTACTCAATGAGCTGCCAGGTAACATCAGTGTGTCTTCAAATGTCTTCAGTGTTATTTACCTTCAAAAATTTTGTTCAAGAAAAAGATAATCTGTGGTCCAGATTATTTTTCCAATCAAAAATCCTGGACAAACAGCACAGTCTAATAATAACCTTAGTTTTGCCAGATCTTAAAATATTAGAGAGGAAGTTCTATTAAAAACAACAGTAAACAAACAGAGATTAGTGAATCCAGCCACTCTCCTGCTCATGGTCACTTCTACTGAAAAAAATCAGGTAACCTACCAAAAGTCTGCGTGACCTGAGTCCAGAGGCCTAAAGTACGTCAGCAGACATCAAGAGTTTAGAAGTTCCTCATCACAGTGTAGGTACTACAGCTGGCTAGTGTTGTGGTTTAATCCCAGTAGGCAGCTAAGCACCACACTGCCACTCGATCACTCCCCCCACCAGTGGAATGGGAGAGAGAATTGGATGGATAAAAGTGAGAAAACTGGTGGGTTGAGACAAAGACAGTTTAATAGGCAAAAAAACTCAAACCAACAAAACAATAAAACCCTACCTAACCAAGAAAAACAAGTGATGCAAAAAAAAAACCCCAATTGCTCACCAGCAGCCAACTGATGCCCAGCCCATCCCCAAGCAATGGCAGTCCTGGCAAACTTCTCTACCCTTGCATTTATTACTGAGCACAACATCACATGGTATGGAATATCCCTTTGGTCAGTTGGGGTCAACTGTCCCGTCTGTTGCCCTCACATCTCATTGCCCACCCCCAGCCTACTCGCTGGTGGGGCAGAGTGAAGAGTAGAGAAGGCCCTGATGCTGTGTAAGCACTGCTCAACAGTAACTAAAACAGTGGTGTGTTATCAACATTGTTGTCATCACAAATCCAAAACAGCACCATACAAGCTACTATGCAGAAAATTAACTCTATCCCAGCCAAAACCAATACAGCTAGATACCAACAATGTGCACAGAGACTGATCAGCAAAAAGCCCCAAATCTCCTTGCCCATAGACACACACAGAGGCTGAAACTTAATCTAGGGCCCTATAAATAGCCAGAAAGATTGAGCACAAAGGGTCATTCTTCAGCTGGATTCTTATCAGCCAGTTCACACAGCTGCCTGCTAGCTGAACTATCTTCTATGAATCTTAGGTCTTAAACCTCTGCAGGAAGACCCAAGTACATGGCTCAGAGCTGTGAGGTCTACAAGTTAGTGTTGTACAAACTAGTCCACTTTGCAGGGCTAGATCTATCTGCTTATCCTTCAAAGGCCCAGAGGATGGCTTGGGATGACGAAAAGAGAGTTTCTGTTCCGTATATATTTCCCTGTTTATTATTATTGCCAGGAAGTGAAGAGATCCTGGTCTTTGTTCTCAAACATGTTTTGTTTAGGTAAAGTTCATATAACAGCTTATACAAAAAACTGGGACTGATATAAGGAACACTTTTCCAGGTATTGCTGTTTTCTTTTCATAAAATCGTGCTTAGTGTAGACCAGAAGTTGAAATCTCTGTCACAAAGGACCATTAGAGGATAACACGAAGCCTGTAAAACTTGCTGATGTTTACCAATATATTAATACAGAGAAGACTCTGAGGGGGAAAAAAAAGAAAAAAAAGATGAAAAAGAAAAAGAAAAGTGAGGAAAACAAAACAAAAATCCCACCATAGTTTTCAGATAAGAAAGTATGGAAATTTTCTGATGCATTTTTCAATCCAAACTACATTATCCATGTTTCCAGTTGGTGGTACGGTGGATGGGCCCTGATTCAATTAAACACCAGTGTAGAGATGTAATATTAATCATATGCTTCAATCTAACCCTATTTCATGAGTATTTAGACACATAAAGTTTAACTTTATTGAAGCAGAGAGAGAAGTAGGAGGAACAAACAACCCACCCATTAAATGAAATAGATGCATGCCTGATTGCTGCTCTCTTAAGAATTTGTGCTGTAGCATCTTTCCCACATGCATCTTTCCACATGTTACTTCAAAGACTTTAATTAGTAAAGTCTTGTCACACTCCTTTGAGGGAGGTAATCACTTTCGTGATTTTGCAGATTAGAAAAGGAAGCCAAGATAGAATATAGCCTAAATTTTTGTTAAGGGCCTCAGTTTTTAAACTACTAACTTGAAATACCAAAGCCCTGATTCTCAGTGATAACTCCTCTGCACAACAGCTGCATACAAGTTGAACATTCAGCAGTTCAGCCAGGGCAGCCTTTTGTTTCGAGCACAAGTGCTGTGTAGCTACACTTGAAGGAACCCTTTTGGAAACAGGTGGTGATTCATTAAAGCAATCATCCTGACTCCTGAGCTTGTTCTTTAATCCCTGAGGTCCAGTTAAGAACATTCCATCCCTATTCTGGAAACCAGCTGAAGATCTGTTACCCTTTAAACCAACCCTTTTGTGCTGAACATTGAGCACTCAGATGTTTTCAAGAACTGATATTCTGATTACACCATTGTGAATCATCATAGAACATCCCAAGGTGCTACAAAAGGTATCAATAAAAACAGACCCTAGGTTTGTGCTTCATATGGAAATAGGAATGAAGAATCTTCTCCTTCACGGTTTACAAAAATAACATTTTGACTTGAGTCAGTTGTTGTGCACCAATTCAGTTTTAATGGTAGCTATAATATTTCAAAAGGTAATGCACTGGGCTTGGCAGTTCAAGTAGTCAGGGATGGTTGTTCCCTGAAGAGACAAATCAGGAGCCAAATATTAGCAGTCTCAATATTTTATGAAGCTTGCACCAGGGAGTGACTTTTTCTAAAGGTTCTAAACAACTTTGACATGAATATTCCAAGTGGCTCACAACTAAATGCAATTAGGTCTACTTCAACATGTTTGTCGCTAACGTCAAACAGGATCTATCGATCTACTCTGGAGCAAAAAACGTACTTTCTTCTTTCTAGAGGGCTAATACAAAGTTCCACTGCATCATCTGTTGGCTCTACAAGTGATGCAAGAAGGAATTGCTCTTAGCAAAGGCTATTCAGTTGTTGAAATGCGTGTGGTACAGCGAGGAATAGTACAAATCACAATAATTTGGTATTGGTGGTAGATAAGCTGGTGTGGTGAAAAGACACTGTTTTGACCCACCAGAAGTCCACACTGATAACTTGTAAGGTGAAAGAACATAAGAAAATAAGAAGATTTTAGCTATTTCTCATTCTAAAGGTTCACACAGGAATCGGATGCCGATGAATCCAGATATCTGCTTCTGTGTAAGATTACCACACGTTGCAATTTCTAGTCTTGCTGGATCACCAAACAATATTAGAAGTGTGCCTGCAAGACACATTTTTAAAGTGCTCCAGAGCTCATTGAGTTTTCTGGCTGAGCTTGACCACACGGGGTTCATTGCTCTTAACAGGTATTGCAGCGATGTTGAACTTCATTTGAGACCTTTCTTTTTCTAATTTAAATGCTTATTAGAAAGGCTGCTTATACTTGATTTAATAGCAGCTTGAGCTACAAAACTGTTGTCATGTCTCCTCAAGAGAGTCTGGTCCTTTCCATGCAAAGCAATTCAGCCAATGGGCTACTGCACAGGAATGTGAAAACAGGTAATTTTGAGATGTACAATATGCAAATACTGCCCGAGGGTCCATATATTCTATGTCTGCTGAATCAAACTCGATCAGAAAATTTTGTTGTTGTTTTTATTAATATTATCATTACTAAACATATCCCATTGGCAGGAAATTACCTCAAATAATACAAAGAAGCAAAGAATGGCTTCTTATTGTCATGTTTCCTGTGCATATATCACCCTTTCTAGATAGGAATAATATGCAGTTTTCCACAAAGAACACAAGTAAATTCTCCAAGGTGCATAGGAATATTTTTTCTTCTCTGATAATAATGAAGAGGAGGGAGGAAAAAAACATGGCAGGATTTTTAACCTCTATGGAAAGATGTTAGTGACTACAATTCAAAACTGCACAGGGAAAAAAAGATTATTTGAGAGTAAAGAAGTGAGTTATGGAGTATGTGACAGTAACTGTTACTAATCTTGTCTTGAGTCTCAAACTGAAGTTTGAAAAGCTGTAGATGTACAGCTGGTGAAAGTCTGTACGACTTCACTGCAGCTGCTAGAAGGAGGGAAAGTCACAGCAACTCCATTTGGTGGGCTTTTTTTCCTCTCAAAGAATAGGCAGATAAGAAAGGAATTGTATACTAGACTAAGGAAAGTGAAAGTTATAATTTAGCACTCAACCACCAGAAATAGAAGTGTTTACAAATTAGTTCTGACAAATGGACTCTGGCAGCAGTTCAGAAGAATGCGTTGAATTGAGAAGGTGTTTTGTGCTGGGCTGGGAACAATAGAAAAAATGAAGGAAGGTGAATACATCAACAAGTCTGGTGGCTGAACAACAGCACGGTGAATGAAAATCAGTGTCGATAAATACAAAGCAGCACATGCTGGAGAAGAGAAAACAAAAGCATGCTGATGTAATTCGCTGAAATTTTTCAGTTAAACATGTGAGTGACACAGGTATAATTAAAGACATTAGCAAAGGTGTTCAGCTAAGTAAATAGGCAGCAGGGTCTTAAGCAATGAGGTTTACACTGATTTATGAAATAATATTAGGCAATCATATTAAAACATTTTACAGGCCATCAGTCTCAGTGGTGTGGTTTCATCTGGAACAGTACCTGCTATAAAACGACATCGTCTCAAGAAAGGTACGGTAGAGTGGGATCAGAAAGTGAAAAAGAATTGTCATGAAGCATAGCAAAAAAAAAAAGACATCATTGGCTGAACAGAGGGTGAAGAAAAAAATATGGAGTCTTTCCGCCCAGAGAGCAGGTGCTTAGGAAAGAATATGGAAAAAGTAAAGATCTAGTGAATAATTCCAACATGGGACTTTGCTGTTCAAGATGGGAAACCGTTGTTCTTGCCACGTCAGGCAAAAAAAAAATGTGGTGGATGCCATCAGTTGAGGTGAAAGATATTAACTTCAAAACCCGTAAAAAGAAAATACATTTTTGACAAACTTAATTGAACTGTAAAACACACAATTTCACTGCAGTTCTCAAAGTCAAGGATGACCCTGAGGACTTCACAAGGTTCAAAGAAGCATAGGGCATTTCTAGACATTCCGGCAATATCCTAAGTTCTAGTAGCAAATGCTCAGACAAACAGTAGGAGAGACAACAAAAACCGTGCAGGAGATCTCATTCAGCTGTAATTCTCTGTGATTAGAAGGAGACTTCTTGGAGGAGGAAGATTATCTCATGCCTAGGGAAGAAACTGCTTTACTCTTTCTGTAGAAATACATGATTCTGGCCTTTGTTGCAGAAAGGCTACAAATTTGCCAGTCTACAGATTGGGAATTCTTTATTTTCCTCATGCTGTGAGCCTAGAGACACCAAAAAAACTTCAAAAGAAATTCCAGCTGTGAAGGAGAGGAACTGAAAAATGCAGTGACAATGAACATGGAACTCAGTTTAAAGAGCAAAGGAAACAAACCAAATATGTATTTCTAAGGCCATACTTACAGATGGCAGTGGAGTGTACTGCTGAACCTACCGAGTAGGCCCTTAGAGAGCTGGCACATCACACGGTACACTACAATGACTTGGGAGGTACCTGTTCAGGTACTGAAAAGAGAGAAGTGAAGAAAACGTGGAGCGTCATCTGAGCCAGGAAGCCCTGCTCCACAGAGGAGTTAGTCAGAGAACATTGTGCCTAATTGCAGAAGCGCCTCTGTCTCTGGTGGCTCGGGACTCCTGGCACCATGCAATGCAGAGCCTCAGGGTGTGCGTCAGCTGTGTCACTACCAGTGGGTGAAAGGAAAAGGATAAAACACTGTGATATCTTTCCTGACCATGATGAGTGACGTCTACTCCAGCACATATGACAAAAGGAACTACTCTCCCTCTGATTCAAATCAGCATCTCACTAGGTGCTACGGAGAAGGTGCTAGCCAGCACAGTTTGTGGAAGGTTATTGTTAATGTCTGGTTTTAAATGACCTTGTTGTTGCTGATGGTGTTACTAGTGTTGTTTGAGTTCTCATCCCAGCTGTGCGTATGTGTGACCTCCATGAAGTTAAGCCATTTAAACAATGCTCTTCTGCAAGCGTCACTGCTCCAGTAAGTGACAACAGGCACAAAACACAACACTTTCAAGAGGAGGAAGCCAGAGAAAGATAGCATCCCATTGGAAAATGCTCACTGTGAACCCGGGAGGTGTGGGTTCCAATACCCTCTCCCCCAAGAAACTACATTCATTTTCCCGTTTGTGTTTTCTATTAGGATAGAGCTGAGCTGCCCGCAGAAGTAACTTGCTAAAGAAGTGTTCAGGAACTCCTGCTTTAACAGTTCTGCTTCTGGATTCCTGGGCTTTGGACGGGCTTCAAACAGCCATTCACTTCGCGTGTGTGTTTGGGTGAGTGATATCAATACTAGAAAGACTTTGGGCAAGCCCTGTGGCAGAAACAGGACGATGAAGAGGAACCATCTACCACGTTCCTCTGCGGGAGAGCCTGGTTCCTGGGCTTGCGGTGCTTAAAGAGCAGCCGGAGACCTGGACTTCATGCCCAGAGAAGATGAATTCTTCAGTCTGTTCACACAGTAATATTTTGGGGAAAATGTTTATCACAGATCTGTGACCCTCTTTAAATCTCTTCACCAAATCAGCAGTCCTTGGCACTCCTCTGGAGTCACTGGAGCTTTGCACATCAAGGTACCAAGGGTCCAGTGGCCCTGAGAAAAATTTGCATTTGAAATACCTCTTGGTTTTTCCCCAGCTAATTAAAATAAAAAGAAGTGCAGGGCCTGCCTGATACCTGCCTTGCTGTGTCCCCGCACCATCCCTGTGTGTATGCGGACACACACACAGACACGCGGACACAGGGACACACGGACACAGGGACATGCGGACACTCAAGCACATGGACACATGGACACGCGGACACAGGGACACACAGGAACACGCAAACACGGACACAGGGACACACAAACACTCAGGCACAGGGACAGACAGACATGCAGACACACAGACACGCAGTCACAGGGACACACAAACACGGACACGCAGACACTCAGGCACGCAGACACAGGGACATACGGGCACAGGGACACGCGGACACAGGGACACACGGACACGCGGACACAGGGACACACAGACACAAGGACATGCGGACACACAGGCATACAGACACGGGGACACGTGGGCACACAGACACATGGACACAGGGACACATGGACACTCAGGCACACAGACACGCGCATATGGACACACAGATACGCGGACACAGGGACAGGTGGACAGAGAGGCACACGGACGATCAGGCACACAGCCACAGGGACATACGGGCACAGGGACATGCGGACACAGGGACACACAGACACAGAGACACACGGACACACGGACATGTGGACACGGACACAGGGACACATGGTCACGCAGACACACGCACATGTGGACATGCAGACACACAGACACGTGGACACGCAGGCACAGGGACACACAGACACAGGGACATACAGACACATGGACACAGGGACACACGGTCACAGGGAGATGCATACACAAGGACACAGGGACACGTGGACACAGGGACACAAGGACACACGGACACAGGGACACATGGACACGGAGACGCAGACACACAGACATGCGGACATGCAGACATAGGGACACACGGACACTCAGGCACACGGACACGTGGACACATGGACACGCGGACACAGGGACATACGGACACACGGACACAGGGACACACGGACTCACGGACATGTAGACACAGGGACACAGGGACACACAGGCACAGACACGTAGGCACACGGACACACAGACACAGGGACACACAGGCACACGGACACAGGGACACGCGGACAGGTGGATACACGAACACAGGGACAGGCAGACCGGCGGACACAGGGACACGCGGTCACACAGGCACAGGGACAGGTAGGCACACGGACACACAGACACAAGGACACCTGGACACAGGGACACCCGGACACAGGGACACACGGACACATGGACACACGGACACATGGACACATGGACACGCAGACACAGGGACACACAGGCACACGGACACACGGACACGCAGTCACACCGACAGGCGGATACACGGACATAGGGACAGGCGGACCGGCGGACACACGGACCGGCGGACACAGGGATACACGGTCACACGGACCGGCGGACAGACGGACCGGCGGACACAAGGACACGCGGACACACGGACATGCAGGCACATGTACACACAGACACACGGACACACGGACACGCGGACACACAGGCACACGGACACGCGGACACATGGACACAGGGACAGGCGGACCGGCGGTCACACGGACCGGCGGACACGGGGACACGCGGCCGCACGGACCGGCGGACGGACGGACCGGCGGGGCCCGGCCGCTGTCCAGGGTGCTGCAGGCCGCCCAGCCCGCTCCCCCGGCTCCGCGCCTCTGCTCCTGTCGGGGTTTTCCCGTTTTCTCCCTGCCAGAGACCCCCCGGGCTAGAAACCCCGGAGTTCCAGGGCCAGGCGGGCCTGCGCTCCTGATGTCGGCGCCAAGTAGAACTTCTATGCGTTAGACAGCCCACTCCGCACGCGGGCACGCAGTTTAGAGAGGATTTTATTGAACTCTTGGCCCTTTGAGAGCTTTGTGCCACGGCTATAAAACATCTCCTGCTGTAAACACCACCGTGCGACCGCTTGCCCCGTTGTGAATGTTTTTTATTCTCCCATATCACGTAAAAATTGAGGCCGTATACCCCCTTCTTGTTTTCTTTTTCCTGAAAGTCGCTTTGCTGTCCGTACCCAGACGTCTGTCTGACAGCTTTGCTCACACGCTGTACACTCATTCTCAGCAGCTGTCCCTCCAAGCCCGGGCACAGGCGACACCTTTTCTCAGCAAACCTCTTTTGCAGGTTGGTCTGAAACTGTTTTCTGATCTGCCCGCTTGCTCACTTACCCGGGACGCTGCGAGATTTGCGAGGAGCGATTATTCACACACACACAAAAAAAAAAAAAAAAAAAAAAA
>Ga0065711_1000915_pt1 | contig 72567 bp, 40 predicted proteins | sample Hoacrofraction12_FD_59098 | JGI IMG/M metagenome (GOLD analysis project Ga0065711, IMG submission 59098) | Hoatzin crop microbial communities from Cojedes, Venezuela - Epithelial fraction 12 v2 (version 2) | ecosystem: Host-associated > Birds > Digestive system > Esophagus > Crop | place... | reverse complement strand
TTTTTTTGGGTTTTTTGTGTTTCTTCCCCCCCCCCCCCCCCCTTTTTTTTTTTTAATACTGCATGAGCAGCGCGGAAGGCACAGAAAGCAGAAGGGGAACCTCCAGATGCAGAGGCTCAGAGCCATTTTGCACATCCTCTATTCCATCTACCAGATGGCACACAAGAATCCAGGCAAGTGTTTGACCAGAACTCCCCCAAACTTACTCTACTAAGTAGGCAAATGGTTCCCTTGGGATCTGCTGTCACAGAAGCTTCTGCTACTAACAACTTATGTAGCCTACCCATTTTCATGAAAATTCTGTACTGCAATCGGATCCACTTGCAACAAAGCACCAAAAAAAACCCAAAACGTGCCCCCCCTACCCCCCACCCTGAGTGGTTCTCAGCTTGTGAACCTATCCAAAACAATGACCAGTGGCTTAAAATGGTTCGACAAACTGGTACAAGTTTTCCTACCTAACTGTAACAACTTCAAATTTCAGCTTGTTCTGCCTGATAAGAGTGTCATTTCTATCTAATTTGTAGCATTAGAAAAACTAATTTATACATCTTTTTTAAAAAAGTAGAACAAGACTAAGTTTCTTTAAGCTGTAACTGCAAAACATCGAAGCATGAAGATCCAAAATAGCTGTTAATGTTTCAGTTTAAGCTGGAATACCGACAAACTGACAACCTAGACATTAAAATACACAATTGTTACTTCTCAAGAGAGAATTTAAATTTCTTTATGCATCTACTCTTGAAAAGTTTAAAAAGAACAAATTAAAAACAAAACAAATAACGCTCCCTCCCTCGATCAAATTAGGTTTAGAGAACTAATAAAGTTAACATCTAGCTTCTTGCATGACATAGTCTCAAAGTATTCCTACTGTAATTCTCACTCCTACCCACCCCCTCCCCCATCCCCTTTCTAATTTCCACTTCTCTTCACAGAAGGAAACATAGGTTCAGTCCCCCAAAAACTATGAAACTGGAGGTTTGTTTTGGTGGAAGATAGGACACTGTGTATGATAGACTCTGTCTTCTAGTCAACCAAAAAAGAGCCGGAAGGTCCCACACCCTTCTGGCAAACATGCTCACTGCACATCCAAGATTAGTATCGTATCTCATTGGCACACAAGTTCTATGGCTTTGACTATATTGCATGCGTGGAAAGCTCAATCTATTGCCAAATGCACTCTAATAGTCCATTGTGAATTTACAGAATCTAACTTTGCAAATATAATATTAGAGCAGATGAGTAACACCATTCTACCTTACATACAAAAATACTTTGAATAACTAGCAGGGGCACTTAATTGATGGCTTGCCTAAAGCAGCTTAACGTTTGGTCAACAAATGCTCTCTTCCAGCTGCAAGGCATAATTTTAAATATTCATATACTTCCCACCGGTTCTTTGCTTGAACTCTTGAGCTACCGACATTTTCCAGATCAGCAGCCAGAGGAACGCTGCAGAGAAACATAAAGAATCATGCGTGGTGACCACAGGAGCGTTAGACTGGATTCCATCCTCCTGAAGTATACCTTGGCCTGGTCACTTAAGATGGTTCGTGTAACACAGTAGAGCCCAGCTACTTTCAAAAAGTGTTTAATCAGAACCTTAAGAGAACACTATTTTTTCTATAGACAGTTATTTAAGCATATTCAAAAATCAGTCCATACTTGCTTTTTAAACGTAAGGAACATTTCACAGGCAGTCAGTAGTTTAAAATTAGGTAACACCCAGTAGATAAAGAATTCTGTATCACAAAGTAGACGAATAGCATGAATAACCAAACTATTCAGATGAAGTTATACCCTACATTTTTATATGTTTTTTATCAGAGCTTCTCTTAATATCTTATTTCCTGTATTAATAAGTAAAGCATTTAACTAGAGGCACCTAGCTCATGTGCTTAAGTCAATCAGTACAAATACTTCTCGAGTCTCATTTATCTTACACTGAAAAATAGGACTTCAGGAACTAAAAAAAAAAAACCCCAACCCTTCTGAAGAAACCCAGGTAACTAGATAATCTACACAATGTCCTCCAAAACCTACTCGAGGCTTTATTGTACCTAAACGTAGTGTACAAAGGGGAGAAGGGAAACACCAGGCTGGAGAAAGACAGATGCCCTATGCAAACATCCTCTTGCAGAGGAGTTCTCACAGCTCCTTCCCTTGATACCCAAAGTTTGCCAGAGGCAAGTGATTTGTGTATGTAAAACTGTGTACATTGTCATTGTAGATGTCAGGTTACATATTGTTTATGCATAATTATAACATTAATAATAAGATTAAACAGACTTTTTTTTTTTTTAATGTCATAAAGGATAGCGTAACTCAGTATCGCCTGTGCTGGTCACCATCTGATTCAACTGTCAGTCTCTCCCAGCAACTTTTAAGCCTCAGAGCTGTAATTGCCATGCGACGCCTCCATTTGCTACGCCAAATGATTAACTTGCTGCTTGACCTGCAGTATCACCTGTGTAACACAGGTACCGTGTTCTCTGGAGCGCTTGAGAGGATCAGTGTTAAGGATTCTAAAATTCATCCACTCATTAGAATTCAGCAGGCAAATCTTGCCAACCTTATTTCTCCTACTGTGAAGGTTCTAATTATAGTTCAGGGGTCCGGTAGAGTCTGAATCCTTAGGTGCAAAGAAACTCATTCTATATCCTCTTTAACAAAAAATTGTGGGCTTTGCCCAATGTTATATCAGAGTAACTTTGGGGGGCTGAGGGATTAAATGAGACTAAATTTTGGCATTAGGTGTACATGGTTGAAAACAAATTGAGAAGACAAAGTCCTGTTTGTGTAAATCAAAACAAAAGAATTCAGCTTTTCCTAGATTCACTTGAAATATTGTGTGCTGGGTATTTTCAAAACTAGGTCATCTTAGGCAGTTCATTTTTGTAAATAACTACTGTAGTAGCATATGTTTATCGCTTGTAAGCTGGACACTAGAAATACATGGCATATAACTATTTTTGTTTAGTTATCATCAACCCATGATATACAGATGCCTACAGAGAAGATTTCTTGTCCCTACTTTCACTGACCCCTGGAGGAATCCCAGCCATTGCTGTCAGAATCACTACATGAAGGACACATCATGCTACACCACCTTGAATTCACCAAACAGCTGCCCTTTTCAGATCAGACTGACATGATCCTCGACAGGCCCTGGAAAATACTAAAGCCCTTTAACCATAAGGCTGAATGTACTGCATGGTGTCCACTAAAGAAGCAGAACTTGTTCTGGTGTCACACCTGGAAGCAGAACACCATTTTAGAATCAACTATCTGATTTATAATGCATGGTTCTGGGATGATTACAACATACTCTCACAGTCTTTCCCATATGTTACTGATAAATATTTTGAATGCCAGCTCTATTTTACCATTGTTATGTTCTGGGATATTACTGTTACTACTATGGTCTTAAAATAAGACAACAGCAAACCAACAGACCTATGCAGAATCTCAAATAAATTTAATGGCACTTCAAACTCAAGGTGCTGATCATGATAGCATCCATTCAGAACAGAAAGATGAGGTAACATGTACATGAAATGGAGCACAGAAGCAAGCAGTTCTAGGTGTTACCCTAAACCTTCTGACACGGAATGCCTCTCAGGAAGCAACTACTGCCAGGAATCAGCCCACCTTTTCCTCAGCCAGCTAATGATGGAATTCTTTTTTCCTCTCCATACACTCATTAAATAGCTAACAGGCTACATGTCTGTGTTAAATTTACAGGAGCATAGCAGAAAGGCAAAGATTCCAGCAGATGCTTACTACTTCTACTTCTGAAAAGCGCAAACAACTCATACAATGATCAAAGGAAAGAGAGCCTAAAGACACAAGAGGGAGATGGCTCTAATTATGGAAAATAAACCTATTCTTTGAAAGACTCCTATTTTACTTTGAAATCTATCCAATACAAAAGGAAGACTACTACAATAGCATTTAAAACAGCTAAACTGTCTAAAAAAGACTTCATTTAAAATACAGTGACTGTGGTGGGTATGCAGCAAGCTTTGTTCTCACTGAGGCACAAAGAGATAAGCTCTAGAGAGAGGACTGACCCACAATTCTAGGGTACCAGTACAGAATTGAGCTGTGATAAAAGTCTAGACCTTCTTGAAGAGGGAAAGGGGAAGAGCTGCCCAACATTTACCTTAAATTAAGAGCATGCATATAGCTATTTATTCTGTAGTAATTAAACACATTAAATTTACATAGCTGGCAACTTTTACAGTTATGCTCTTATACTTTCATCCAATACCAACTGCAAACGTGAAGAACAAAGCATGAATCAGGCTAGTGCACCTCATTACATTCATCGTTGTAAACCTAGTTCATTTAACAGATGATAACCCATTTTTCCATTTGATACAGCCATATTAACTTGAGCATTTACATGGTGTATAATCAGCATTAAAAGTCATTTTGATCCCATAATGCATCCTTTCACCATAAGAACTCTTGGCAGCATCCGTCACTCCCTCCAGGTCCTAGCCACCTACGTAACTTTGTTATCTGTAATTTCAGTCTACTTTTGCTCTGCTCCAAAGTAATTCTAGCCCTTTCTAGCCCATTTTTCTTCATGTTTTTGACAGAGAACCAACAGCTATGGTTTTCAATAACCTCTTCTTGACTAAGTTTCAGATCTTGTGCTGAACCTTCTTTTTCTACACTTCACTTTGATACCATCTGCAAATACCACATGACACACAGGCAAGGACCAGATGGGATGCAGTCTTCTGACTCACTATAGCAAAATTTCAAAGAACTGTTAAACTGCAACCACTGCATTTCTGCCCCCTTTGAATTCCTAGATTACTAACAAATGTAGATACAAATAGGTTAATTCTCGTCTTTTTGATGAACAGAACCTAGGCCACTTTTATTTAAGAAACTGCTTTTAAGAGACTATTCAATGTAAAAACCCTTCAGAGAAAAAGAAGTGATACCTGATTTATCACATACCATGCATTCCCTAGTTTTGCAACTTTTGTAGGTGGCGCTGGTGTGGTTATTAGTGTAGTAGGCTCTGTGCTGCTAGTTACTGATCCATTATCTTTTGCTGCCAGGGCAATCATTTTCCTTTGCTTCTGAGAAAGCTTGATTCCATGAGACACCATTTTGCTGTGAATTGATATTGCAAAAAGAGAAAATGTAAGATCAGTGTCCTTTGAGATGACTGGCCTTTAACCTTGCAAATTAAACTGAGAAATATTTCTTTCCTAGACCAAAACATTTTGTCTGAAGTGCCAAAGGGGGGGTGGGGGGTGAGGAGGGGTTGGATGGCTGGGGAGCAAAAGGAGGATCAGTGAATATCAAGGGTGACAGAAATACATCATAAAACTATTGTTCACACAGATGTCTACAAATTAAAATATGCAGAGTAGGAATCCAGTCTCCAAAAGAAATGGACTACCACCTGATAAAGACTACTTTCTAATTCTGTGACTTCTTAGAGACTGTCAGAAGCGTAGCTCCCTTAAACAAAAAATATTCATGCATAAGAAATGTACACAACAGAATACAGCCATTTTCTTATATTCATAATAATTTGTTTTCTAAGTTATTTGGATTCTTCAATCTTGGCTGTTTTTTTCACAACATCTACCTACCTAGCAACTCTTTACTAGGCTCCAGGACTACCGTCCCAGCTCTCCTTTACAAGAATGGTACACTTCAAACTTCATGAAAGTCACCTCCAATTCTCTTCCATATGTCGCCAGTTAAGAAACCCTAGGTTTAATCCACTGCCTCCTGAAATGTACATTTATCTCCCTGTGCCTTTGGGATGCTCCTCCGAGCAAGAATCACTCTTGCTCCCTTCTGAGAAAGAACTGTCAATATCAAACCACGGATGCTGGGGGAGGTCAGAGAACGCAAGACAAGAAACATGCTTCAGGATCAAGCACAGTACTGGTCCACAAGTAATTTCCACAGTGCTAGGGACAAGAATTAATTCTTGTTGGTTGGAAATACGAAAGCTCAGCAGAGAAGGCCACTGATTTAAGATACTAGTTTACTAGCTCTTTCTTTCATATTTCAATAGCTAGGACATGCTTTTGCAGTAGTTGACCAAACAAGACTACAGTAAAATAAAGGGATAAATTCTGTATGCTCACAAAAAAACACCACAATTAACTGAAGTAAGCAAAGCCATTCAAAAACAAATAGGACAACTTTTCTCCTGCCTGTTTTAAATTCTGAACTGTCTGAACCACAAAGTAAATTTGTAATAGCCTGGTCTATCATGCTTTTCTTTTATAGATTTTGGTTTTTTACCAACCCTGAATTTGCCTTTGGCATGGTTCCACATTTCTGCATACTTTCTTCAATTTCCATGATGGTTCTTAGATCCATAGCAGGAGGGCTGGCCGGGCTAAACGAGAAATAAAAAGTTACCTTACAAGGCACTCATTTTTACTTACATTCCACAGTTCCAGCCTTCACTGAAATCCTCTAAATCATATATAAAATTGGTAACCGGATGTATAATTTTTGTCTGTTGCCATAATTATGGCAAACCTCAAATAGAATGTTTCTGACAACACTTTTATAAATACATACATATTTAAGAGCACACTATAAAAATACTTTCAAGACTTATTATACTATGAAACCAAAAGATGTGCACTATGATTACTTTAAAAAAATTAGACACCTAAATCCAGAATACTTATTTAGTAGCCAACTGCTCATGCTAAGTATTAGATATGCATTGCTCGCAGCTCTTTCATGAAGGTTGAATCAGATTTTTCTTCGAAGAACAGAATTAAAATTATTTCCCATGGCACACAGAACACTCTTTGCAAAGTTAGAGCTCTGTACAAACACCCCTAACATTCTCAAACTTTAGGAATCAGTTTCTTTTTTCACAAATGACCTAATTTTAAACTTCTGCAGAAATTAATATTAATTAAATCCAGACATTTCCAAGCTTTACATAAAACTATAAATTAAAACCTGTGTACTTAAAGGCATTTGTAAACTAAGCTGTGTTACAACTAGAGTCAAGGATAAGCTTTGAAACGAACTATAAGCAGCACTTCCTCTATCTCTCCCTACATATATCTAACTGCCCTAGACTAACTAGTGAATTAACCACTGGGAAGCCACACCGAACCCTGTTGTCACTGCTCCTCCACAGTAGTTCATCCAAATACACTAGAGTATTAATCCTTCAAACACTCTACACAACAGTGCTGCCTGCTTTTTCTTGACATTGTGCCAGCAATACTAGAAAAAGTGAAGAAAGAATACAAGGGAAATCCATAAAGGCACAGTGACATTACAACAAAGTCCTGTGGTTTTATTTGTTCCCTTTCCATGCAATCCTCTAAAAAATGTTTGAAAATAACTCTCAGATAGCAGATGAAGGTGAAGCTTCTTCCAGTCAGTCCAGAGACCAAAGAGTTGGTTGTGGGATGTGTTACCCTCTCTGCATAGGCTAGGCTTGCACAAATACATAGCAAGACAAAACACAGATTCCTAACTGACCCTGATCACCAAACAACACACTTCAGAGCTGCAACTTCTAATTTCTACAGCTGTATCACCTGTATTAACAAAGCCCATCAGCCACAAACCAACAGAGCCTGGGAAAGCTGTGGGAAATTATCACTGTATGATTCCCACAATCCTTAAACTCTTCTCTATTCAACCTGTATTGACAATTGTCAGAGACAGGACACCAGGCAAGGCAGAACTTCAGTCTATCACAGTACTGCTCCTTCTTCACATGCAGATACTGCTACAGAGATAAAAACAGTATTAAAATTTTTATTACTGTTTCAGTTAAACCCGTGGCATTGATTTTCACAGACCGTTTAAGTCTAAAGGTATGCCTTAAAAATGTCAAAGTACAAAGATGCTGCTAATGGCTTCAAGCACAGTCTGATGCTACAAAAAAAAATGCCAAGCATTTCACAAAGTGTTAACCAAGCAGGCCTTCTAGAAGAAGACATTAGAAGTCCAGACTGGTAGCACTTAAAAAAAAAAAAACAGTATCTAGCAATCGCTTTTCTCAAAGAATAATTAAAAAATGTACCAGTTTTATTAAACTACCAAAATCTTTAATTCACAAGAGCTAGCTTTCAAGGCTGAACAGAATACTACTAGTATTCACTACCAAGTGTGGAACAGTGATTGTAAGCTAGGTAGGCACCACAACTATTATTCCACCTGAAACTGGTTGCTACCCAGTTGGGAGAGCTTGAGGAGTTGTTTTTGGCACTGGGAATTGACTGTGGAACAGACTGTGTCAATGCTGATGATCCCCTGTATGACTTCATCTCCTTGTCAGGTTGAGAGAGTTTCATACCCTGACCGCATGCTTTGTCCTTCATCTGAAAAAAAAAAAAAAAGACAGAAAAATGTTGAATAAATATTTTCACATTTTTTCATTTAGGAAAAAAAAGAGTGATGCTACAAACAACTTGAATGACATGTGTAAGTGAAAAGATTTTAAAGGACACCCCAAAAATAGCAATAACATAGTGAACCCCTGATCAGTCTGCTATTTCCATGCATCTTGATAGTGGAAAATTCACTCGGAGATGTTAACTTCCAAAGCTTTAACACTTAACACAGACATAATTCTCTCAAACTTCTTTCTCTTTGCCAGTTATGCCTCAGTTATCCTGGACCACACTTCTGTCCAACTACAGTAGTCAAAGAACAGCAGGATTTTCCTGGAGTGTTTTAGCTCCTGTTTTTGGTTTTTTTGGCTTCTGAATTTCAGATTTTCTTTGTATTTTAAGTGAAGCAGACTTTACATAATTGCTGTTTGGGTTTGAAATTTTCTGAACACTACAGCATATAAAAAAATCTTATTACCGTGTCACATGAATAACTTAACCCAAGAATATTCAATAAGGAATACTCATTTTTATTTGTTTTATCAGACAAACACTAAGTACTTAAAGTTGTCCGTTTTAAGGACAACAGCTTCTCAGAAACAATCTAAAATACAAACTCTGCTTTTGATGGACTAGATAAACACAAACAAAAAAATTGCTAGGAACAAAGAAATCCAACCTCAGTCCTCTCTGGATGAAATCCTTTTGTGAAGTCAGGGGATTGCAAGTCTCTGGGGCTACCCACTCCTGCATAACTACCTTCAGAGTCAGATGTTAAGAGGTCTGGAAGTGATTCTACAGAGTTAGTTTTACCCAGTTTTACTGAGCCTAAGAAACAGGAAAAGAGAGTAGAACTATTAAATCTTGAGAGTCAGACTAAACAATGCTTAAAAAACCCAACAGTTATTCAGGCCATATGATGATTACAAAATAACCAGCAGTTTACCTAGTCCCGTATACTAAACTGTAATAAGTATAAGCAAGTTTAAGAATATCTTAAATATTTATTCAGCATAAGATTATTCCCATTTTTCTTTCTCTGTCTCACCATATACAGCTTTAGGAAGTTACACCGACACTTTTCAATTGAAAATGAAAGCTTCTACCATCTTTTCAATAAACAGTGGCTAACTTATTTTTTTATGTTCCAGAAACCACCCCCACACACACGTTAGCAGAAATGTTCCACTTACTAAAAACCACATGGGAAAGTGTCTATTAGCTTAATTTGATAAAATACAGGCTTTTACAGAATCTGAACTTTGGGCACAAGCTTAATAATATAAATACCCTTTCAAATAAAACTTAAACTTAAGAATTCACTTTTCAAATTCAGCTATGGTGATCACTAGAAAAGAAATAATCTCTGCAAGATTTCCTTACTGAAGTCTTGAAATCACCTTGCATGGCATATTAAACTTCATGTTCTGTTTTTATACCTGAAACTCTTTCCCACTGACCTGTAGAGGCTGGACTCTGAATAATATCTGATAGATTATACCCTCCAGAGCTGTCAGACCGTTTTCGTGGCTTCTTTTTTGCCTTAGTCTTCGCTCTCTTGAAAAGGGCGTCCCTATTAATAACAAACACAAAAAAAAAAACAAGAAGATGGATTAAAGATATTTAAGCCTCAGAACTATCAGTGTCCATGCCAAGTTTTTCAGTCAGCAGCAGCGTTTATACTTCAAGCAGTAACACCTGGTCCCACTGCTGTCACTAGCTGCTTGTTCCTGCCCTGTTGATGCACTAGCACAACTATTTAGTGAACGATTAGGGGGGGGTTCGGGGGGTGTGAATCCAGGAAGAAGAGAAAAAATTCTTTCCAATCTAGATATAGTACACTGCACAAAGACTTCTGCCAAGACAGTGGAAGATGCAGCAACTGCATAGGCTGGCACTGCCACCTAGGTCAGATTAAACCTGCTACACATCGCAGTAACCGACATAAAGAAAACTACATCCAAGTATCCTCTTGCTTCTCTCTTCATTTCTCCCAAATTAGTGACATTCAACAAACTCCACAGCTGGTCTCATTTTTCCCCAATACAAATATTGCCACCAAGATAATACCACTTCTACATTAAAGCAGGTGTATGGTCATGTTACCAAAATGTCACCTGTTCCTATATATATTAGGAAAAGTGGATTCAAATGAAAGGCTTCTTTGATTTTAACACAACTACTAGAAATTCAGAATTATGTAAGTCACAGCTACAGTAACCCTATTTCAAAAAGCTTCTTTGAGAAGCTTTTTGTGGAACAACTATTTATGTACTTATTCATTACTGCATCAATACTGTAACCTTACAATGTTCAGGGTTTTATTTTTCATCCTTCGACTTCCCTATTCACTAAAGGCTATCGTCCCACTTTTAAAGACACTGAAAGGCTTGAAGTCTAATACAAAATAGCATCTCAGTTCACTCGATCTACTAGTCCTTACCTGTACTAATTCATTTAGCATTACTTTTCTTGACACAAGTGGTCAGAACAGCACACAACACCAAAGGTGAGGTGTCATCTGCACAGTGACATCATATTACACTATTCAGAAGCATGGTACCAAGTCATCCTATCAAATTAATTTTTCATAGTTGTGATGTCATACTAAATTTCACCAGCTCAAAAACCGTACCAAAAAAACAGCTGTAATTTTATTATTTGCTCATCAGAGAAAAACAGCATATTAAGTTAGTCTGATAAGACTTTACACATCCTGTTGCTCTCAACTCTGCATGTTCGGAACAAATGTTCAAAGACAGAATACCAGAATTCCACAAAACCACCAAGACCAAACTACCTGATCCACAGCAGTTTGGATCACACTTTCTAATAAGTCAAACTCAGGTTGCTTCTTGTTACTCTACAGCCAGACAGTAGCCACTTTAAACTGAGAGATTAAAAACTCATGCTACAAAATATCCTATTTCGCATGACAACTCCGTTAGTATTGAGAAATGTATATTATCGTAATTTTCCAGGCTGATCTACAGTACATTAAAGTCTGGGTTTTTTTCTCTTTTGATTTATCCTAATTCAATGAAGTTCAATGGACTCCACAGTTGGTCTCATACATATACAGGTACTCTCATCACATGCACAACCCTCAAACTGTGAATGCTTGTTTAGCTACCTTTATTCACATGTTAAACTGAAAAAAAAAGAGCTCCACTGCAGTTCTGTATCATTTAAAAATACTTAAGGGAACTGAGAAAAGCCCCTGAAATCTCAATTTCTTCTATTTCTTAATATTTGATTTCTGAACCCGAAGGGAGTCGGCACCATCCAAAGGGGGATAAATACCATATACAGCTCATCTAGTTAAAAACGTTGATGAAAAATACTCACTGAGAATTTTGTTCTGTATTCATTTCTTCCTTTAAAAACACAAAGTTCTCTCCATCTTCAGGCTCAAAAGAACTTATGTCAGGTCCATCTGGATACGGAGTAATTACTCTCCTGACCATAGCCGGAATCTGTAGTTGTAAAAGGCGCTACACTAAGTTTCTCTTCAGTTGTAGGCTAACAAATATACCCTCTCTTGTAAAACCACCAAAACCGACTGTCATCCAATAATTACTTATTTAACCAGCTTATAAACCTGTTACATCTTTAAGCAAAACAGAAGGAGAATTATTTTAAGTGACAGACTCAGAATGCTTTTATTTCAGCTGCCTATAATTCCTGACACAAAAATGCTTTAAGGTTTTCCAAACATTCATCTTTGACGAGTGTAGAGGTAAAGAATACTGGATCGTAATGTGGCTTGGTTTTCCCTTTTGCATTAAAGTTCAACTTTCATATTATTCTTCTTACTGCTTTTGAGATCTATATGATCATCCTGAACTTTACACTGCAGAAGCCTAATTTGCTTTCTTCTTCCTTCTAAGTCACAGATGCTCTTTTCCATAGGTTTTGCCTATGTTTTTTCATGCAACAATTGTTAATTGCAGAACATTAATACTTTTAATGTGTATAATTCATTAATTTAAAGGACAATACTATTGCAGTAGTGGCTAGTGAATACTGAAATAGAAGCTCCATGACAGTGATAACAGCAGCAGCTAACCTTAGCTATTGAATCAGATGTTCCACATTCAGCTTGTCATCCACAGACTCTGCAGGTATACACTTATTACTACTCATCCTTTCACATTTTAAACCTTATCAGCTTACCCTCAAGTTGTACAGCTTACCATTTTCCTGTAATAAGCAGAAAGATCCTTTACAGCTTCATCACTTAAGACATCCAGAGTCCTAAAAAAAAAAGAAAAAAAAAAATCTTACCAGCCTTAAAAAAAAAAAAATTCACATCAATGAAAAATTGAAATGAACATTTTAGATGAATCTCACCTACAGGCATTATTACCTATTCATGGTGGTCACAGAGTCAGAAGGAAGAAAATGAACACAAAACAAACTAGCCAATGCCCTTCTTCTAAGGCAGGATTAAACCCACAACCTTTCCAGATAGTCTATCTTTACTTAAAGCCACAGCCAATATACACTTACATAGTGAACCTACCATGAACTAGTCATTACCTATTTCTGCATACTTTCAAGTCTTCCTGACACGTATCTAACACTCCAAGTCTATGCAAATTCTTCTATAAAACTCAGTCACAACATCCCTTGACAATTATGCCAAAAAGTAATACTACAGCAACAAACTTCACTCAAACAGAACCGTGGGCAGTTCTCCTTGCACAAAGCTGTCATGACTACGTTCTGTCTCAGGTGTCTCAGATTAAAAATCTTGCTACCCAGTAATGACCTTTTCAGGTTTTCACCAAAACACAGATACAGTCTCAATTGCAGTAAGAACGCTGCATGTCCTTTCCAGGGTTAAGATGAAACAAATTTGAATTCAGAATTATACTTAAGACAATGTTATTAGATTTTTACTCTTCTCTCCAAAATCAAAGGTTAAACTGTTTATACTTCCTAAAGATGTGAAGAGGAAAATTGCTAATACGAATGAATTCCTGTATCTGTGATACACGCAGAGCAGCTATGTGACATAGCAATGAAGTGCTGGTATTCTGAACTGGTTCAGATCTCTAGAAACTTTTATAGGTAAAAGGAAGCATGACAAATAGGCTAAGAGTGCACAGAGTGGACCAATACTAGAGATGGGTTTTTTTTTTTGTTCGGTGGGTTTTTTTGGGTGCAGTAACATGAAGCCCTGTCCAAAAGCATCAAGAGAAGGAAGGCCAGAACACACCTTCAACTTCTTAGAACCCTAGCTGAATCATTGTGGAAAGCAAAGGTAATTAATTAATTTGTTCAGTCCTCCCTGCAGACAGTTAAAGCAAAGAGACTACCAGAAGGCAGGCCCACCCACTTTGGAAAATGCATCAGCTATAATAAATCTACTTAAAATAAATTCAATTTGCATAGTAACTATCATGTTAAAAAAAAAAAAAAAGAAAAACGAAAAACAAACAAAAAAACCACAGTGTTATGCATCTTCAGAAACTATTAAAAAAAACTGTAACAAGATTACATCTAATGTCAAAGCCCACTGAATTCAAGAGAGAGTTTTCCCCTTAATTCACGCTCTTCATGCCAGATCATAACATAAGGTTTTGTACTACAGAACTGGTACAGATACTTAACTAGTTTCTCTCTCCATGTCTGGCAAAAATGAGCCTCCCTTTAATTGAAGCAGCATGCAGTTGCATTTTAACATTTAACTCCTCCTATTTGTCCTTCCAACCCTTTCACCTTTTTGGGATGTTTGAATTTAACAGCTAGTATGTGAACATATATGCATTCCTGCTTACCTTGCTTCAAGCAAAGCTGCCATATTGAGTCCTATGAACTGCAAGCAGGAGAGTTTTAACTGTTCAGCATTATATGTTGCTGAGAACTCCAACAGCTCAGCAGCATTCTTTAAAGTAACTGCAAGGAAGAAACACAGCAAACTAAACTGGATAATGTGCTGCTACGTCATGCAGCATTTTAAGACTTACTGCACAGCACAATCCAGTTACTTATCATATACTTCTCCATTCCTAGAAAAAATGCTAATACTCAAACAGCCATAAACCACAGCAAGTTCCACATAACTTTGTAGCAGCTTGAATGCAATGGCTGCTTCACAGAAAGGCACTACCTACAAACATATCAGTTGCAATATATTGAAACTCAGAAGTCGAAAACAAAGGCGAAAAAGAAAGTTAAAAAATGCAAGTTTCATATACAGCATAAACAGTTCTTAAAGCTCCAAACATCCCTTTAGCAGGGAGAAAGAGAAAAAAAAAGGAGGGGGGGATGGGGGGGAGGTGAAGGAGTAGGAGGCAGGGGAGAGAGAACAATGGAAGTCACTAGGAAATGCCAAGCAAAAATTACATGCTGACTTCTCTTATGAAGCTAAGCAACAACACTTAGTGTTTTCTAGAAAAGACAGATCTTCATAGCCATATGGAAACAGCACTGTGTCAAACAAACAACAGAACAACTAGCAGAACTAAATACAAGGACATACACAGAAACATAGAATTCACTTTATAATGTTTTAAAGACAAGAAGTTTTAATGAAATAAAGGTTTTTTAAAAGTTTGATTTATTTGTCATAGTGGTTTTGGGGTGGGTATTTTTTTCTTTTTAAATTTTTTTTTACTTTTTTTTCTTTTATTAAAGAGCACAAGATGAAGACAATGATGCATAAGCAATGGAAGATTATACTAACCTAGAACATCACCCAGACTAAAGAAGCAACTGTTAACAGCTACGTAATGAATAGCAAAAGGGAATCAGAACAAAGGAATACAAGCAGATAATTCTGTGCTGAAATACACAAGAACATTAACATCTAAAAAAGCATTTTTTTATCCTCTAATCCTTTATAATACAAGTGGAAGAACTCACGTTTTTCTGCAATGGCCACTTCACAGATTTCTTTGAGTCTGGATATAAGAAGTTGGTCTGCTACCACAAGAACATTACACATGAATTCCACATTTTGAGAATCTGAAAAACAAAGCATCACGTAAACACTGTGGGCAAGTCAAAAGCAACTAGAACACCTACAGCTTCAATAAGATTTTACTGAAGGACAAACGTAATGACTGCAAATATTGATGGGATTGTCACAGCATGAGGAATATCTTAGAAGAGCACAAACAGTCACTTTTTTTGAGGCAAGAGAAGGAGGGAAAAGGAAAACTGCAGTTTGACAAACTAAAGGTACAAAAAGGTCTGGGGTACAGTTATCACCTCAAAATCTAAAGCAAGAGCCACAAAAATTTGTATTTTCTACATAAAACTTCAATGCAAGCATATTAAGTATTGAATTTCTGTTTTAAAGATACAAAAAAAGCAGCAGCTACAGCTGAGTTGAAAACGTATTAATGGCACCTTTTATCGCAAGAGCTTCATCTGTATACAGGTAATCTACAATTATCTGTAGTATGTCAGAATGGATTGGCATTTCCAGAGCTGAACAACAGGAAGCCTAAAAAGCAAAAAGGATTTAAAAAAAAAAAAGGCAAAACAAAACAAAACAAAAAAAACAAACACAAAAAGAGTAAAAGAAGCTGACTACTTGGAATAAAATACAAAATTACGAGAGCAATTATATTTAGCAAGTGACTCAGACTGAGGGTCACATTTTCAAAGTCAAACAATTATTTAGGCATTTGCACAAAATCTGTTGAAGTTCTTCAATTAAGAACTGATTGTAGCAGAGCAATTAAAATCTGCCCAAACTTCGGAATCAATATCCATGAAAAAGCTGAGCGCTTCAGCAGTTTGAGCATCTTCTCTTAACAATGCTCCTTGATTATATTACTTTACCCACAATTGTTTAAAGAGGAGAACTACAGGAATCCCCTATGCAAACACTGCGCTGCTTTCCTTTCAAGGTAAAATATCTAGTGAAATCACAAGCTCCCATGCAAGAATAAAAGGAAAGCAGCCATTACTGTTAATCCCTCAGAAAACAAGGCCCTCAGCCAACCCTTCATTTGAAGAACCTTCTTAACCATTAAAGCAAAGCTTTTGTATGAGCAAATATTAGCCATTAAACCATGTATGAGTCACCATCCAAGTTTATGCAACATCACTGCTTAACAACTTTCGTTTATTTCAGGTGGTACTGAAGTACATTTTTATACTGAAAGATTTCTTTTGCTTTAGAACATGCTACTGGTACTGACATACTTCCCACCTGAAGTTTAAAAACCTCTTACAGACATTTTTATACAACATCTAGAGCACCTGATTCACAAAATATTTACTTATTAATTTAGTATGATTTAGATTTACTTATGAAATAATAGATAGCTTACAAACTACATACAACTGACAAAAATCAACGCTACAAATGGACATTCAACACTTAAAATTATATATCAATCACTTGTCTCGCAGTGTTTCGGATATGTTTCCTCAGGGATGACTGAGGAAAAGGCAGCACAGTAGAGTTCTGTTACACAGCAGCAGAGAACTGCCAGTACTTTGCCAGGTTCTTAGATTTACATATTGCCAAAAAGCTATGAAAGTTGAGAAAGTTCTTGCACACTGCTTCAGCTTTCAGTCTTTGAAAAATGCTTCTCCATTTACACCTTTCCCATCTTTCAACAAGCACTATCAATAGTATTCAGATACTTAAAAAGAGGCTTTTAGTGAAATTAGTGTCCAGGAACAACCAGGGCATCGACACACAGCTAACAAATAGGAACCAAGGCAAAAAACAGGTCTACACCTTTTGAAGCAACAGCTGGTGACTGAGTAGTTACTGATATTTCATTAACAGTAGAAGTCAGCTAGAGATTCTACACATCGATTCCTGATTCTGCTGTATCTTTCACTTAGTATATACAAAAAGCTATTCCATACTGCATGCTATTTAAATTGCAAGACCTTTTACAGAAAGAAAACAAAAAAATCATCCAAAGGAGCAGCCCATAAGAGTATCCCAGCAGCTTTTATAAATCCCTGAACTAGCTCAAAATAAACCTCTAAAACAAAAGTAATACTTTGATTTCCTTTGATATACATTACTACATTTATCACTCTCCTTTAATACACAATCTCAATAGTACAAATATAGAGTAACCAAAAATGTGGTTTAGGGTTGTGTTTTGTTTTTTTTTTTACTGCAAACAGGATCCAACAATCCAGCCTTTCCTTTTCCCCAGTATTTAGAATACGTTCTTCCAGGAAAAACTGAAAAGCTGTCACTTATTTGATGCAACAAAACATACCACCACACATGTTTATGGCAAGCTTACCTCAATCCATGAGCTGCTTAACATGCTGTGAAAATAATCTGTAAAGAAAGGCATTTCAGTTCAAGATGCAATAAAATTTCAGTTAAAGACAATATGACTTACATGAAACATATATTAAAATACAAATACATACCAAGTCTTGCACAAAGTACACACTTGTGACATGGGAATTCCTTTCCATCTAAAGATTTCAGGGTCACATCGCAGAGGTATGAACTAAAAGATATTTAATAGTATCAGAACTGTGACTATTCTGAAGAGCTACAAGTTGTAAACTCTACAAAAAAATGCTTACTTTAGCAAGTTTGGATTTATCATTTAAAATAAACCACACCTGAACTTTAAGAAGATCACATAAAATGAACCTAAAAGTACAGGCACGATAGTTTCAAGAGAAATTTTTTGTCCAAAGCTGAGCTCTCAAAATTCCATCTGAATATTTCCTTCAAAACACAGTCAATTACTGTTTCAAAACCCCTATGACCAACTAAATTAATTGTGGCTAATTTTAGTCAATCTTAAATGGTCTATGTTCAGTTGGTTATTTTTTTTACACTAGTAGCTACTATAAGCTTTCACCATGCATTTTGAGAGTGAAGTAATCCAAATTCTGTGAAACAGCTACTTTTATACAATGCAGTTTTTACTACTTACCATTTCTTCTGATTTAACTTTGGCTTGTTCCCATTCTTCTTGTTGACAACATTAATTTTTCCATTTTCTAACTTTACTCCATCCAACCTGCAAATCATTAGTAATACAATTAGCATACAGTTCAAACCATTAAGAAAAGTTTCACAAAGTAACAGAACTTCAGTGGGCTCATATTGCGAATATGAAAAAGGATTAAAATCATTCATCACAGAAAATTAGAAAGAGCTAGTTTTTACTTTAAAGTCTTCACTGCTGATGTAAAACAACTGACATTCTTTCCACATCTTAGCTATCTTCTTTATTATCTTAGATGAAAGCTATACCGCTATAGTTACGGCTGAAGTCCAACATCACGGGGGTCAAAAATCTAGGAGTCACATATACTGCTACCAGTCAGTTATCTGAGCAAAGATAGCGGTTTGGAAGAGCTGTATGTCTTGCCACAGGCTTCTTTAGCACCCTAATTCATCAAGGAGGCTTGTGAATGGCATGGTAAAGGCACAGGAGTGCTGCTCGTGGATCACAAAGCAATACAGTTTCAAAGGGAAAGTGATTAACATGGAAATTTTACTTGGGAACTCAGTTTTAGCAGCAGCTTCACGTCTGCTGGTTAATTTTAGTGTTTGCAAAAGATATAGTGAAAAAAAAAAACAACCCTGAAAAAGCTCATTCCCTCCTTTGAAATAAAAAGGCAAATGCAGAAAAAAAAAAAACCCAAAACAATCTGAGTAATATAGTTTTACAGAAACATTGGGTCTCAGTTCCATTAGTTTCATCACGTAACACTAAAAAGGCATGAGTTAAACAAGATATTTGTTTTGTGTTGTTTTACGCTAAATATGGTCATGGACCACAGCATAGAAATACACCATCCAAAACTAAATTAGATCAGCTGTCTCCAAGAAAACAAGTATCAAAGTTTTATCACAGTCATTCTGGAAAGTCAGATGATTTGCATCAGATGTCAAGTTTCAGAGAGCTCATGCCTTAAAAGATACACAGGACAGATGTTTTAAATACAAATGTCCGAGAGGTTCTAGCACACAATAAGGGCCAAGAGCACATTTCCATCATACAGAAGCCTATTGAAAAACGATGCTTTAATTACAAAATCAAGCTACGAAAGTCTGCTTTTGACATTATTAAAAAGATCATACATGTTTCTCTTAGCGAAGAGCATCAGAACAAATTGATGTTGCTTTAAAGAGATAACATGGTGTGCGCTGTAAACTTTTATACTTACAAACAATAAAACAAACAAAAAAAGGCAAAATTATTAACCCCAACTAGCCTTGTACTTCAATAACAACCAGAGTTATATCAGCTTATACAAAAACACTCTGTGAAGAGCTTACCAGAATATAAATGCATTTCCTGTCACCTACCTTCCACTTAAATTGCTGAGTCCAAACTTCTTTGAAGCACTTTGCAACATTTTTATGAGGTTAGCTTCATCACCAACAACTTTGGCTTTTTTAGATTTGCTCTTCTGTTTTTCATTTATAACTTGCACTTGATTATTTCTATAAATCTCAAATGCAGATTTTCCATTAATATTTTCATCAAAACTCATTTTGCTGAGGTTAGAAATTAAAGTATCTTGATATTCTTCTGATTTTCCTTTATGCAGGATTTTTGGTTTATAACCATGAGTCAAAAGATCACAAGTATCAGTATATATGAACTGCAGAAGGTATGCAAAGAGATCTGGATGAACTTTCTCTATTACATAAAGATCACATCCAACAGCATCTTCATCTTTACGGTAGACGTCTGGAGTGTCTAGCTGGTTGTCACTGCAAACAAACAGCTTCTTGAAGAAGTCAGAGCGTGCAGCCAAGATGTATTTGTGCACAGGGTAAGTTCTTGTGCCAATCTGAAAAGTCACATCATGGATGTTGTCCATTTCATCTGTTTCATCTAACAGTTTGCCAAAATCCTCTCCAAAACTTGATAATGACACACTTGGAATTTCATAGAGACTAGAACAAAATGAAATCCATCAAGAAACCCACTATTTACAAGTTCCATAACATTTTACACTGTATGTTTAGTGAAGAGGGTGAGGTTGTTTCCATTTGGTTGGTTTGGGGTTTTTTCTCACATTGCTGGACTACTCAACATTTCTTGTCCTATTCTTTATAAAAAAGAACTAATAATATGGTGTTTAGGCAATTAAACCACATATGTAAGATTTGTCTAGCTTCAGAATATCAAATATAGTTTTTTGTCTTTATAATGTAGCCAGTAAATATGTATTATCAGAACATATCTTATTTTCATCTCTTTTTTCCAACAAGAAAACACAGAAACGTTTGTTGTATTTCATATTACAAGCCAAAGCAATAAGAAAAAATAGCTAATATTTACTTATTTAACAGATATATTGGAAACTATCATGAGAGTGCAAGGAACCTGGGTCACTATTCTACTTATTCATTTTACTTTAACCATTTCTTCCAAACAAAGCTCCACTTTTCACTTTTATTTAAAAGCTGGTTATTAGTGATTACCAAAGAGTACAAAAATTTTACAAAAAAGAGAAAAAAATACAGTTGTCATTTTAAACATACCTTGTTTTAGGATCTGACTGTAAAACAGCAAAATTGCAACCATTAGGATCGGTGGCAATGCTAACAGCTCGGTGGACAAAAGTAAGCTTCTGAAGTCGAATTCTTTCATACACACTGTTTGTATCATGTTCACAAGACACATCACATGAAGAACTCTGCAGGGTCGATACAAGTTCTGCTTAAGAAAAAAAAAAGAAAACTGAAAAAAAACACAGAAAGGTCCAGCTAATTAAAATGCAACTGATATAACAAAAAGGCAAGACTTATGACTTCCATAAGTCCACTGATAAAAGTCACTGCATAAGGTTTAATGTCAGCTCACTTTACAGAAATGCAGGAAGACGTTTTAAGAATAAGACTTTACATTACATATAGGAGAGCTTTTATCCAGCTGCTTGTGGAATTGTTTTGCCACTTGTTCATACAAGGGGGAACACTCCATTTTAACATTTAATGCAGTCTCTTGTGGAAAGAAACAAGCTGTGCATCAGTGTACAGCAGTTTTACTGTCATATCAGTTACAGCAGATAATACAATTGCCTTCAGATTTCATATTATATCTGTTTAAATTATACCCAAACTAACAAAATACTGTTGAAAAAATGTGATATTCTCTAAATACTGCACTGTTTTTCAAGAACTGAATAACTGAATACATGCACACCATTCCGCACATTTATTAAAACCTTTGAGAACAACAGAAGCTCTCATTCATTACTGATCAGTGAAGAATATCAACTAGACATTCAACTAGTCAACAGGTCTGCATTCTGAAGTTTCCTTGAAGATACTAAAACTACAAAAAGAACCGTAATAAGCACAAAGAAGAGAGTGCCTACAGACACATACCAGCACCAGGACAAACAGAGCAAAAAGGAGTTGCATTTGGTGCCTCTGTAATGAGGGAACTACTATGCGGTGTATAGAATAAAAGAAAGTAGCAAAAGAGTAAAACTACTACGTAACTCTGGATTGCAGCAAAAATCTTTCCTCTGTTGCTCAAAAGAATGCAAAAATGGACTGATAAAACTACAGACAGAATCTTGGTATCAAAGGAAGTAGAACTTCAACATAAAGCTATAAAGTTCAAATACATCCCAGGCTGGAAGTAAATCCATTTCTATCCATAGAGTTTTAAGACCCCTATGTGAACATAGCTGACAGTTTCAATTAAAATCTTGTTCTGTAGTAGATAGGTATTTTCCTTGCAGAAAAACAATCCATCAGGGCCTACTCTCAACAGTATGAGCCAAGTTTATAAGGCAGAAATTGCTCTGGACCCTGTATTATGCCTACATAAGGGTCTGGGAAACATGCTAAGGTTTCACAGATTTAGCAGTGCAGGCGAGTGCGTGCTCCTTCTTTTGTTCAATGCCAGTCTCTTAGGATCGGTCATCTAATATATGACAAGACCACTACACTGGACCCTTGGGCTACTATTACTCTTCAGAAGTATTCTTCTTCCTGGAAATCTCCACCTGAAGGTTAACTGAAGGCTGCAAAGTAAGTAAATCTTAGTATTACTGAGGGAAGAAAATGGTAGTGGTCAATGCTACCAACTGTCAGCCACAGAGGAAAGAACGAACTCACCACATAACACTGTTAGAGACTGTAAAGATGCACTTAAACTTTAATTTTGATTTGAAGTACTTAAAAACCATTAAGAAATCGCAGCTAACCTTTCTTTTCTGAGATTTTTATCCCTTCTTGCAGCCACTTCCCTGTAAAGGCTTCACCATCCTGTGTGACAAACATTATTTCGTTCCTATTTAAAGCAACATCGGACATGAAGACTTGCCGGCCATACACCCAACGACACTGCTTCATGGAGTTGTTAGATGATTTCCAGCAAAACACCTATAATAGCATTTTTTCAGAGAAAGGGGAAATCCTCATATCACATAAAAGCAGTTGCATATTACACACTACTTTCTTAAGAACGAGAACATGCCATCTCAAAGTTTCATACAAAAGGAGAAAGACATTCTTCAAAATTATATCCTGAAGTGTTATGAGCATCTCTTACAAAGAATCCACGAGTAAAATAGGGAAAATCTATTACGATATCCAGATCCATTTGCCCACGAAGGCCATTTGAAAAGCTTCTCTGGATATTCAAATCTCTTCACAGCGGTCATCTATAGGACAGTTTTTACTGACATTTCAACAAGGACAGTAAAAGGTGTCGTCAAGTCAAGAAACAGGTTTCATCTATCTCTTAATTTACAGATTTGTCCAACTGGTTTGCTTATAAATCAGTCAAAATTCAAAGCTAGCACACAAAAATTTAAACCATTTCCCGTTAACTGTTTGACAAAAATCTCAAGTTTCTCTGTACCAGTCAAGGTTTCGGAATGGAACTCATGACCGAACACAAACTTCAAAACATTTAACAGAAATGTGAAGAACTGCATGCACAGCAGGACCTCAACGAGGTATACTGTAGATATCTGAAAGAGTATGAAGCAACAATCCCACGCAAGGTAAAGCCCAGATGCGGCATTAGTGGTGCTAAAGTCGGGCTTTCATCTTCTCCCATTGAATGACATGCACAGGTCTGTTAACACCTATACAAGGAGGGGACAAAAGTATTTGAGCAACCTATTTCCCTTCCTCTGTCTCAAGCCCTACAGAATCACAGAAGGGTTGAGGTTGGAAGGGACCTTTTAAGGTTACCTAGCCCAAGCCCCTGCTCAAGCAGAGCCAGTTGCCCAGGACTATGTCCAGATAGCTTCTGAATAACTCCCAGGATGGCCACTCCACTCCCAGGATGGCCACTCCACTCCCAGGATGGCCACTCCACAGCCTCCCTGGGCAACATGTGCCAGTGCTCAACCATTCTGACAGTGAAAAAGTGTTTCCTGACATCCAGACAGAGCCTCCTCTATTTCGTTTTGTGCCCATAGCCTCTGGTTCTGTCACTGGGCACCACTGAAAAAAGCCTGGCTCAATCTTCTTTATATCTTCCCTTCAAGTATGTATATACATTGGTAAGATCCCCCTGAGCCTTCTCTTTTCTAGGCTAAACAGTACTGTCTGAAAGACAGTTACAATCAAGCCAGACCAGGAAGCACCAATTTAGGAAACAAGTATTAAAATCCCATCCCTCTCCTTACTCAATAATCTGTAATGCCCCAAAGCACTAAAGATCCCAGCCTTTGCCAGTATTCAGCATGGAAAGACACACAATGTAGGTTGACATAGTTCCACTGATGTAGAAAGACAAAGTAGCTTCTTACTGCTAAAGCAGCATCCCAAAGATGCTAAAGGGGCACTACCAATACTACAGATGCCAGAGGCTAAACCTCACATGAACAAATACTGAACTGGAAGTTTATAATCTCCGAGACAACTAATGACCTAATAAACAGATAAGATCACCCCAAAACATAATTCAGTCAAATGCAAGGAAAGAAAAAGGAAATACCCACACTGCTCCCTATTTTGATATACAAGCTCATTTTTTAACATTCTTTAGGAAGGCAGCATTTCCGTAACAAAAAACTTTTTGCAAACACCACTAGATGGCACTTAAGCTTAAATATCTCCCATTGAGCAGATCTAGAAAAGGCTGGGGTTTTGGAGAGTCCCATAAACTGTTACACTATGAAAGAACGAGGGAAGGAAACAATTCAGTTCACCATAGCATTCCAGTTCTTAGTCAACACAGTGTCTACATTAAACTGTAAATACTAAGCCATTCAGCAGGTTTAGCTGCAACTTTTCAACAACAAAAGGGACATCTCATCTACAGAACAGCTGCAAAGGCTCTAAAACATCAAGTTCAGAGTCTACTTCGGAGACTATTTCTGGAGGTCATAAAAGTGACCGGGTATGTGGAGTGAGAGCAGAGACGGGAAAAAAAACAACAAAAACAAAACACAGACTGTGTATGCTATATAACCACTTCTGTCTGTAAAAGTAAAGAAGTTTACACCTTCATGGAAAAGCCATTAGATGTTCACAGAGTTAAAAATAAACTACTGTACATTACTTTGGTAGTCTTCCCATTACCCTTTTAAATAAATAAATAAATAAAAATCATTAGCTACTCTACAGAAATTAATTGGGTATTTTCTACGCATGATTTTGTCTTGTCAACTTCTTCTGTCTAAAGTATGATTCATCAGTATGCAGCTTTCTGTATAATTATGATTTCGAGGGACACAACTTACTCTTCCAGCTTCATCCAGCGCTAGGATGCAAATCTTCTGACCCCCATTTTCTTTAAGATGCTGGGTATTTACCTTATATTCCAAATATCCCCCATTAACAAGAACTTTTTTAAGGTTCAGCTGTCTGAAAGAACACAAAAAGTTGAATCAGTATTTCTTCATTGTGTACTGATGTTACTTCTATGACAGAGTTACCTTTTTCATTTAGAGAAGCAGTAAAAAAAATACAGTTGAGGTAATGGTACTGAAGAATTACTTCAGTTTAGTTTCTTGCCACTGGTATTACCAATGTAACTGCTAATAAAATACTATTAGCAGATGGCAATTTTTTCTTTGCTTTTAAGTAAGTCACATCATATCAACAGGTTCTTAACAAAGTTCTGTAAGTGAAAAACCAGTATATGCTTTAACTTTGGTCTTCAGCATTACAAAAATTACAGTGGTAAATTTAATTTAGTTATTTGTATTAAAAGACCTATCTTATCCCAGTAGGCTGTTTCTCAGCTTTTTGGTGGGTTTTGTTTTTCACCTGATCAAAACCACGCAAGCTCTCTCTTTTCAGTTTCTTAGCATAACAGCAAAATACATAGCATTAAGTTTCTCCAATTGCCTGCACCTTCACTTACAACCACGAAGAAAATGAAGTATAAAATAATCATTAAGCTATAACATGTCAATAAATACTGCTAGAATGTGAAGTGAAGCTGAAAAGCTAACTAGGAGTTAGCTGGGCAAAAATGCTAATTACCTCTTGTAATCTGTTATTGCAAACTAAGAGAATGGGATCATATAATTTCCTAAGTTTATGAGTCATGGGCCAAGTTTCTTCAACAGATTTTACATCCAGGTTTTAGCATATGGGCCAGATGATGTCACAAGGTCCTCCTTGCAGCCTAAATTACCCTTTATAGTATACTACATCCACTAATTCAAAATCATAACAACAAAACTAAACAGAATAGCAGATCTTCAATGCCTCTACCAAGAAGCATATACACAAATTCAGGCTAACAGATGAACAAAAAAATATCATCTTCAATATTTTTAAGCCTATGGCACAAACCACTTACTTTTAGTATGTTTTTTTCAAATATCTTTGGTAACATTAAGTGGCACCTTAGCCTCATCTAGTAACAAAAAAACCCAACCAGACAAAAAATGATAGCTGCAGTTTATATGAAAGAACTTCAAATGAAGAAAACTCGGGAAAGACACTGTATTATTTCTACATTATGCACAAAAATATTTTAAAAAGCTTGGATGTATAAGACTGCAGTGAAATTTTCACCTATTCTTCTTTATTACAAATTAGAAAAGTAACACATACTTTGAAGCCATCTTTTTGCACTGATAGTCTGCAAGTAAATAAATATCTCCTCTTTCAGTAACGCATACTGTAGCACCATCGCTTGCAGAGACCAAGGACACAGAGATATCTTTATGGTGTAGAGCAGAAACTTGGCGAGGTGCAGTTACACATTTTTCTCCATTAGGATCCAGCAGATAACCTAGAAAATACAACACACCCCAAAAACATTATTTGCCATTCCACACATTGTGCATTTGGAGGATACTCTGCTACACTACTTTGAAGAACCTTTAAATTCTAAAAGATTTTTCAGGTAGTCAGACAATTCATCTTCAAAATAATTAGACAGATAGGAGATCCACCACACATACTTGTTAGTTCATCACAAACACCAGAAAATGTTCAAGATTTGCTACACAAAAAATGAATGCAGGCATATCCTACAGGGAGAGCTATTTAATGTGGTTAGACTCTGCAGTGGTATCGTCTATGATTCCAAAGACAGAACATTTACTTGATCAATCAAGACACTAAAAATACTATTACACCAGCATAACCTAAAGATTATTTCAGTCGTTGGGAGATACCAAACAAGCTTGTCATACAAATTACAGTAAGTGCATGCAAGCATGAAGGCAGGCAGTTACATGAAACAGACAAGGTTGGAGCTGTAACATTAAGGTCTCTGAAAACATATTAAAAAAAACAAACAGCAAAAACACAGGCCACTACTGCTCTGCTCCATCAAGAAACCTAACACAAAGAATCTTGTACATAACATAAACCTGCTCTGCATGCACTTACGTCTGCACCACATAGTGGATCAGGGTACAAATATCCAGGAACAAGCAGCAGAGCTACTTCTCAAGCTGGACGCAGCCCTGTCATAGGACAGTGTACTGCTATGCCCAAACATCTTAAAGAGGCAATGTTTATTACCACAGGTCTGTCACAGTGCCCAGCTGACACAACTGTACTACTTAAAATCCAGTTACTGTCTCCATATGGTACTGCACTGGGCCATGTGCATACCAGAATAATCTCAACAACACAAGCAACCACAAAGACACTTATTTGATGGGTGCATATTAAAAAACCAAAAACAAACAAAAAATATTAATTACTAAGATACTCCTCTGACAAAGACAAGTTTTTTTCCACCTACCTTTGCAATCTTAAATAGGAACACAAAAAAGTGTCTGAACCTGATGTCAGAACCGATGCAGATTAACTGTACGTATGAGAGCTAGCTAACAGTTTTGTTTGCACACAGATACAGAAATGCAAATCCAAACCAATATTGCAACACCTGCTTATTAAAAAAGACAAAAGCAATTAAAATATCCCATTCATACAACAAATCAAGAAATTCAGTAGTTGGTAATACATTTTTATTAGGTTTTTTATTGACTTCAAAATAATACTGAGTTAAATGAAGATTCTGGTAATTGCGTTGTTGAAAAAAATCTACATATGGGCAAGCCTTTTAGTTTAAAAAGTTAGCATGGAAAAAGCTATCAGCAGCATGTTTTACAGTGTGTGGTGAAAGGAGGACATGGGCAGGAGAGCTGAATGCTAGTTTGTAATTTCTTAAGGGCAGTACCAGCCAGACTGCTGGAAAACGACAAGTATGCCTTGGAGTAATTTGCAACACAAACAGCAACATTCTGCTTTCTACAAGTCTCCAGCAGCAGGACCACACATGATACATCAAGGCAAAAGAATTGTAAAGAGTTCAAATAACAGAGCTAAGTCTGACTAGCTCCCATGATCTCAAAATGTAAAAGCGGCTGTCAGTAATGAAAAATACTCTTCAAAAGAAGTGTGAAGGGATGATATCATCAGACTGGGAGAGGGGAGGGGAAGAGCGAGAAAGCTTTAACCAGACTTCTGCTGCAAGAAGCAGAAGACAGTTTTAGTATAAATAATATCTTTTTAACGTCTGGGTTTTACTTTTAGAATGCTTCTACCTTACCTAGTTGGCCGCCATTCAGCCCCATGGTATACACTGCTTCCTTAGTCCATAGTACTGTATGGAATCTGCCTGCAGCCACTCCAATCACCATTCTACCTTTCAGGTTTTTTGCCTGAACCTAAGCACAAATCCAAAGTACATCTTAATATTAAGCAGCAACAGGTGAATTTCACATATACAAACTTCCGACAACATTTAACTCCTACAGTCATTACAAATGAAGCATTGGTATCACTCCACATACAGTCTAGTAAGTCAGCATTATTTCAGAAGTTTGTAAAGTGGCTCACTATTGCACTAGTGACAAAAAGAAGTAAACTTTTTGCATTATCTAATCAGAACTTGAATCAAATCTCCTTAGGCTGTCTTCATATGTAAGATGTGGAACAAGACTGCACAGGACACGTATAAGACAGCCAAAGGAGACCTGGTGTCAGCTAGAAAGCTTCAGCTTGTAAGTCCTAATGCCCTAGGCCACAGTCCAGAACCCTATACTGTTAATTCTATACTTCAAACTTCATTTGATTTTCCAGATCAAGATGATCACGATCAAAGCAAATACTATGGATATGCAGCTATCATCACACTATTGAAGAGCATCCCAGTGTACTCCAAAAGACTACCCTGTTGCACTTGGGACAATTACTCTTTACTACTTTTATGACACTGGTAGAGCAATGCTGTTCTACTCCAGATGAAGCTTCCTTTCAATAAAAGGTAATGTAACCCTTATTTACATAAAAAAGAAGAAAAAACCAAAAAACAACACATTAGAAAAAGTTAGGGATTGAGCATAGAAACATCTTCAAGTTCCTGATGCCCATATCGTCTCTTCCCCACGGCCATTCTTCCCAAAGCATTATGACTCCAGAATCAACAATGCTTCCAACAAAGGACACAACCATACAACCCTGAGATCCACCAGCCAGTGATTCAAAAGGAGGAAGGAGCATGAATCTCACATACTACGTACTTATTACTTTTACATCATTTCAGCTACAGAACAATTCGGGGAAGAAACGCATTTTGGCAATTGTACCTTGCGTCATTCTTAGCGCTACAAACTTCAGTACAGTTCAGGTTACAAACTAAGACATTTATCAGGACACAGTTAAGTATTTAAGACTGAGATGTATGATAACACAGAATCAAGATTTTATCTGAACTCACGCTCGACTTCACTATCCTGAAAAAGTTTAAAAGTTATTTCCACAATCTTCACATTTTACTTCCTGTGAAAAAAAAACAAACAAGCAAACAACTAAACTTTGACTGATGTTATTTTTTACCTGTCTAGGAACACTGCAGTTAGCAGGAGGAGGAAGAATACCCAATTGATGGAAAGTATTTAAACCAAATGTGTAAACATATCCATCTTCTGTTAGAACAACAGTATGGTCCTTAGCTGCAGCTATCTGGGTGCACTGATGGCCAGCTAAGCCTTCCACGAGTCTTGGAACCTGAACAAGAAAAAAAATATTGATACAAAAATATACTGGTTTGGTATTAACCAGTGGCCATCTATGAAACTAAAGTTACACCAACAGAAAGTCATGACCAAATACTGAACTACACATGAAAATGCATTTAAACATACAATACACTTACTAACATCATTACCACACCCATGCAATAAGATGAACTACTTTCATTTGAAATTCATTTGTCCTTTGCTATCAGGGGAGATGATTTTTAAACTACCTTCTATGAAACTGGGTTGGAAACTATATCTTCAGGACAGCTGGAAAAATATTAACTATTACCTCTTTTGGTTTTCTTTTTAAATTACCATGAGCGATAGAAGATTTCTCCCTCCAAACCACCGGATAATCCTAAGAAAATTCCACAGAATAATGAAGCAGTTCTATATCTTTGACTCTTCAGGCACTCTAATGTGAGCTTTCCTTTATTCAACTGGGTAACATCCCAATTTCAAAACAGCAATTTGGAAAAAAATCTAGTTTCACAGAATTGCATTTTTTAAAAACAAGATCAAGAATTGAGCTCCAGTCTTCACTATAACACCCAGCAATATAGTATCAAGTTCCACCAGATACTTGATATTAGAAATTTAAAAAAATTATTACGCTGCAAACTAAATGCACACTAGCAGGTACTGTGCCCAGGATAAGACACTGAAGTCTAAGAATGGTATTGTCATCCTATCTTAGTCTTCTCAAGTTTTGTTTTTGCATATTGCAACAATGTACTATTCAAATGAAAATGACAGGTGAGTTTTCACTTAACAGCTGTGCAAGTCTAGTAAGAAGCAACCCTACCACCAGCTTTCACGCCGCTACAGCTCCGCAGTACTGTCGTTTCCTTTGTGCCAGCCTTGACACTCATCAGATAGCATCACAAACCTATTTAAGAAGGCAGCACACCCAAAAACCATTTGCTTCCACTTTACCTGGCATCAGCTAACCTTTAAAACAACTCGGCCATAACACAGAAGTTTGACCACAGTATCTAGCTATCTGAATTAAAATATATTTAAAGGCACGTTCTTCTAACTCTCTGCCACCTCACTAGTAGTACTGGAAAGTTCTTTTTTCTGTTATTTGGTGGGGAGCAAGGGGATTTGTTTGAAATCAACAGCAAACTCGTTTTGAAAGTACACTCAGAAACTCTAATTCAGTTCTTAGACTTGCTGTTTGAAATAAAAAGAAACCTCATGCTAGACTACACGAGATAGCATAAGAGAGCATACCAGGCATGTTTGTTCATCACCATGACCCAAGCGTCCTCCTTGTCCATGTCCACATGTATAAATTTGACCTTTGTGGGAAAGGAACACAGAGTGGAATTTGCAGAGTACCACCTGAAAAAAAAAGGGCAAAAAAGGGATGGGAAGGAGGTAGTACAGGACAAATTAATTTTCTTGGATAATCTAAAAACACCAAAACTACTTTGTGTAGAAGTTCAGATTTAATAAAGACCTTTCTTCGAAAATACAAGATAATAGTATTAAAACACAGGACTGGCAAATCAAGTCACAAGGAACATAAAATATTTGCTTTAAATTTATTATGTACTATCTTTACCTACTTGAAGAGAACTACAGTTCATATTTATTAAAGTAAGTTCAAGCATGGCCCTACAGGCTAACAGAACTTCAAAAGACTGAAGTCCCAAGAAGTTATTAGGGACAAAGCTACTGCTATGGGAAGCATGCTTAACAGTACGTGCTGCCTTCAACACAAGAAGAATTTTAATTGAACGCATAGCAAACAGATTCATTGTCCCCCTTTAGATCACTATGGGAGTTGCACGAGTCAGAAACTCAGAACAGTTACAGAAATATCATGCTTCTGAATGTACTTAATGATATACAAGCCATATATCCAAGGTAAATCATACAAAAAAAAAAAAAAACACAACACAGAAAAACCCTTATTCTCCCACAAAAACAGAGAACCACAATTTCATTGAGGGCAATGGTGAGGAGAGCAGGGAACAGGAAGCAGCAAGAATATAATACAGCAGGCCTGCTCTAGTACTCCTTAGCTGCTCTAAGCTGCTTGCCAGATCAATGGAAACTGCTTGCTGAGAAACAACTAGGAAGAAAGAAAAAGAGATGGTGGCGGGGGGGAGCAAAACAACAAAACCAAACAGAACAAAAACCCTACAGACCCAACTTTTTCTTTCCATGCAAATTTTCAAAACTTGGTGATATCTTCAATACTTGTTCCCCCTCACGCAACCCTCCAAGTTCACCGAGAAAGATGCTTATGTAATACATTAAGAATACCTGCTTGATATACACGCCATTCCGAGGAAAAAGGTCCACCAATTCAGGATGATGTTTACCCTGTTGACCACCATGACCCAAAGTAAAATTTATGTTGTTTCCCCAGGTGTACACTTCTGTGGGATCTGCAATAAAAAAAAAAAAATTCTCTCTACAGCTTGCGCATACTGACTTTGAAATGCAACTCCTGCAGTTTCTGTTTAAAATTTGCAGAGGAAAGCTGTCTATTACCTAAAACTGAACTTTAAAAATATTTATTCTTATGAGAAGGTGCTATGACAAAATATTTCAACAGTAACGTACAGATTATCAACATTACTTACACATATTATCCAGTTGCAGAAAATGCAAATATTCCTCAGCAGCAGATTTACTTGTTATGTTTTCAGAAGACAATTATTACTACCTTAGCTTATACATGCTTTGCTTCATTTTAGTAAAAAGCCTTTCCCAAAAATGTTATGCTATCAAGTATGAAAACCTTAAACACTTTCAAAAGACAAGCGCGGCCAAAAGCTAACACTTTTTATTTTGTAAATAACATCTCAGTTACAGTGGCATCTGAACACCATTTTCTGACGAGAAAAAAACTGAAATAAATGTATATTTGATCGTGTTGAGCCACTATGAAAAAGATTAAAGAATTTTAACGTATTTTACAAGATAAAATTAAAAATACCCAAAACTCCATATATGTGTAACCAAAATTATTTCAATTGACTGGAAACAAGCTGAGAAGAACAGCTTTCACTGTACAAGACTGAACTTGGGGACATGGAGAAAAGGGGAAAGAAGGAGGGGTAGAAAAGTATAAAACAGCATAAAAATAAATAAAAGCTACTGGAAAAACTACTCCCCTGTCAAAGAAAAACTTGTCTGCTCTTCTTACATACTCATTTCCTGTTTGGAGAAACTGTGTTTAGAGTGACCGTAACTAGCTTTTATCAAGCTATCTTGTCTAAAAAACATTTTGAGAACTCATATTCCCCCCCTTTTCACAGAAGACACAGAAGTGATGTGAACTACCCTATCAAATTCAAAGACATTGAAGTCTCTCTGATTGTTTGAATCGCAATAAAAAAGAAAAATAACAGAATAACTGAGGTTGAAAGGCACCTGTGGAGATCATCTAGTCCAACACCTCTGCTCAAGCAGGGTTAGCTAGAGCAGGTCGCCCAGGACCACGTTGTCTCAGGCTTTGAGTATCTGCAAGGATGTTGTCTCCACAACCTCTTTGGGTTACTTATAACCGTTTCTTTTTTGAATTTTCTTTTAACCTTTAAATCAGTCATTATTACTTCATTTTTGTAACACATGCGCATCCTGTGCCTACAGCCAAGATTCTGTACCTGCTGCCTTATATCAGTGACCTCCTATCTTCAGTTAGCTCATAACTTACACATTCTAATTAGAAACAGAAAATATTGTCTACACTAGTACGTACATTAATACATTGTAGAAATATACCTCCTCGTAAAATACAGTTAAAGCTATTTGATTTCCTACCAGTTTTCTTGAACACCACATGGACTGGCCTGTCTTTCATCAGAAGATCCAGGGCTGATAACCCTTCTTTGTCCTGAACATACAGACTAACACCATGCTGAAAGAGAAAAGGAGGGGAAAAGAAGAACGGAAGTTAAAATTAACTCCACAGCTTGAAGTAAGCCAGGGAAACATCTAAGAAGCTAAACAAATCTTTAATTGAAGTTTAACATTGACAAAAGAAAATTTTCAGAATCAAGTAAACTGTAAGCAAATCTGAAAAAAAGTGCAATTCTGTTCAGCCACGGATACACCATGTTCATCTATTAATGGGGATTTTATTGTATGAATACTGATTGAGTAATAAGATGTAATCAGCGAAACACAAAGGAGACACAGTTGAAGATAAAGCACTACCACCTACGAAGTGCAAGTATCTACCAAAAATGCATTTACCAGCTTCGAAGAACGCATTTTCTTATATTGGCATGTTTACACCATCAGTTTTGACAAGCTAGAAAAGTGAGACAATAAAAAAACCACTACTATAGCTTTGAAAACAAGCAGGGAACAGTGGTTCACAGCTGCTGAGAGAAAAGGCAAGAGACATGAACGGCCAGACAAGACAGCAGCAGGGAAGCTTCAGAAGCACAAAGCACGAACAGGTCATTCCTCTAGAACTCAGAGAGAGGTAGATATTCTCTGTAAATACCGTTTTTTCAATACAAAAAAATGCTGCTATACCAGCATTGGTTTAAAGGAAGTCAAGGGTCATCAATCACACTCCTTAAGGGAAGAAATCCAGATGTCCCCAAGCAGAACCTAATGGATAATACAGCTGTACCCATGTACCACAGCCCACAGCTAATATAAGAAAAAACCTTAGAGAATCTCACACTTCAGAGGTAAACACATGGAATACAAAAATTGAGGGAGCACAGTTCATTCAAGCATGACAGAAGGACAGCTCATCATACCTGCAGTAGGGATTTTAACCTATAACATCACTTGGAAAAACACTAGCCAGAAAAACAACATACCTTCTCCAAATTATAAAGGCAACCCTACTTGCAAGTGCTGGTATTAACTCACTACACAATAGAAAGACCAACCTATTTTTACGATTTAACAGGCAGCTGCATATTCTTCTCTTTGGCAGCTGTACAAGTCATTTACAAGCAGAACAGGTGATGCAGTGATATTCACCTGGTCTGAATTTGTAAAAACAAACCTCTATTGCTGAGTAGCAAAACTTCTAGTTAGATACAGTCTGAGAATAAGTCATGACTGCTTCCAGCCCACAACAGAAGTCTGTCATCCACACTAGTTGAGTACTCCAGGGCTTGATTCCTGGGCTAGTACTGTTTAACGTCTTCACTAATGATCTGGATGACAGGACAGAGCACACCCTCAGCAGTGCTGCTGATGATACAAGATCAGGAGGAGTGGCTGACAAGCCAGCGGGTTGTGCTGACATTCACAGGGACCTTGACACACTGGAGCAATGGGCTGCGAGGAACCACCAGCTTTCACGCAATGGGAAACACAAATCCTGGCCCTAGGGAGGAACAGCCCAGTGCACCAATATAGCTGGAAGCCAACTGGCTGGACAGCAGCTTGGCAGAAAAGGACCTGGGGCTCCTGGTGGACAACCAGTTGACCACAAGCCAGCAATGTGCCCTCACAGCTAAGAATGGTGAAAGCATTCAGGGCTGCATAAGGAACCATTGCCAGCAGGCATTACTCAGCACTGGCAAGCCACAGCTGGAGTGCTGGGTTCAGGTCTAGACTTCCCAGTACAAGACACACATGGACATATAGGAGGAAGTCCAGCAAAAGACCATGAAAATAATGACTGAGTCATCTGACATACATGGAGAAGCTGAGAGAGCTGGGATACTTAGCCTAAAGAAGGGTGTCTTATCAACACATACAGTAAATACCTGACTGGAGGCACGGGGTAGGGATCCCAGTGATATCCAGTGTCAGGACAAGTGGCAGTGGGCACAAATTGAAATATAAGAAATTCTGTTTAAACCTAAAATGCATTTTTACTGGACTGGTATTAAAACATTGGAACAGAGATGTTTGAGTCTCCATCCCCAGAGACATTAAAAATCCAGCTGGACACAGTCCTCGGCAACCTGCTCTAGCTGACCTTGCTTGAGCACAGGGGTTGGACTAGACAACCTTCAGCGATCTCTTTCTAGCTCAGCTATTTCATAATCCTATTCTATAATCCCTTCCTGTTGTTGCTATAATACCTTAAGAACACATCCTTTTTATAATGCATTACAGCAGAGAGACTTCAGTTAAGGAACTGGGAGGTAGAGCACTCTCCATGAGCAGTTTCATTTTGCTTCTTGGAAGAGTATCAGCAGAGCTAGCTATCAGAAGAATCTCACTCATTTATGCAACTGCCAGAAGAGTTAAAATACATCTGGGGAAACCTGTACAGGCCTCCTGTAAGCAAATCAAAGCTACAGATATATACATATGCACAGTTGCCAGTTTTCTAGAGAACAGACTCATGTACAGTTCTCACAGAAACACCTACTTTTGTCAAGCTAATGAGAATCTCCTCACTATGTAAGGGTTCAGCACATGAAATATATATATAACAGTATCAGACCTTCAAGAATTCAAAAAATACTAGATCCACAACGACTTTGCTTAAAATCTTGTTGAAAGCAGAAAGTTTAATGCTTACAAATGGCTGGTCACTGCAATTTAAAAAGGCTGAACTCGAAATGGAAAATTCTCTATCTTAAAAGGTTTGATTTTAAGTAATCTTGAACCACAAATATTTCATTTTCTCACGTGGTTAAAGGGACCCTGAACATCTCAACCATATGTAGCTCTTCACTTTGCTATACATGGGACAGACAGAACAGAAGGAAGAGCAATCAAAAATATACGCAACTTGCTAAGCAGTAGGGAAGAAACTGCAACTGCAAGAAAGGAATGAGGGGGGCTGAGAAAAAGCCCTGACTAAAATATGAATGAAACAGAGATTCACTTAATAAAATGCTCCATATCTGGAAGGGCTAATCTCTCAAATATAAGATTCATTTCTAATTATAACTCCATTTAAGCTTCTATTATTTATCATCTGTAAAAACACTAATTGGTATAATTACTGAAGAGTATTTTTAGAGTATCTTTAGCCTGATCACTCTCCACTTTTAAGATCCTGACTCTGCTATCATTCACACAAACCAACCTTCAGGGAACTCCACAATTAATCAGGGATCCTTACTCAGTGCCAATTTCTACATGGGCAAAGGCAGACATCTTTTCTGAACACAGAGATGACTTTAAAATAAACCAATGCACTGCGATCTAAACACAACATTAAGACGACGCTCGAGACTTTCAGTCAAGTTTAAAAAGCCACTTTTGCATAACCAGTACAACTCTAGAAACTGTAGATACCAAAGAAAACTACAGTTGCAAATCACTCACCTTCAGTAATGACAAAACACAATCAATGTATCCATAAAATATACTTCTGTGCAAAGCTGTCCATCCAGACTCTTTGTCTTTTGCCAAGAGATCTACTCCTTTAGTCTCAGCCAACCAGTCTAGTACACCTTTTTTGCCACAAGAGGAAGCAAGATGTATAACATTTCTACCAAAGGCATCCTTTATAGTTGCAGCATTGTAGCAGTAAGAAGAGAGAAAGGCCTTGATCTGGCCTTCACTTCCTCTGGTTACTACAGAAATAACATCCAAAGCATGCTGAAGAGATCGACACTTTGAAGTGCAGTCTGGCGTGAGAGAACTCATCTTCACTCCTACAGCTGCCCCACTCCTTAAGGGGAACAACCCTCAAGCGTATCAAGGCACTCCAATTCAGTACGCAACACAGTGCCTTAAAAAATTTGTAATCCCAAGGACATAAATCCTGTTTTATTGAGCTGCCATTAGAAATCTTTGTACTGATATGTTTGGCACTTGATCCAAATAAATATACATAAATATATATTTTTAGAAGTCTTATTTCACCATCTTATACAACAAATATTCTTGTCCATGGAAAATTCCAAAAGTGAACTAACTCAAGTGTGGAGAGGGGGATTCCCCCTCCACACGACCTTATTCTTCTAAAACTCCATAATTGCAAGGGAGACCTGAAAGAGAAAAAAACAGAACAGGTTAGTAAACAAAAATTTCTTTTCCACAGCAACTGAACCAATTTAACATGTCAAACTACTACTTGCAAGTAGAGGAGCAATGTGGCAAGGGTTAACTGGCCTATCCCATGCCATCTGAACTTCTACTCAGGCATTCAGTCAGTCTAAAAAGCCATGAATCTCTTCCCCACCCCAGCCTCCAAAGACACCTCCTCCCTTTCTGTCATCTGAAGAAAAAAAGAAAAAGGTTGCTTTCCCAGCCCTTGGGTCCTTAGGACCCTTATAGTTCACTGTCTAATTATATCATTACTTGTGATCAGAAAGCAAGAACTGAACTAAAACCCCAAAAAAAAAAAACAAAACACACCCACCAAAAAATCCTCACAGCTGTTGAGTACACCTTGGCTAAGAGAAGCTTGGTCAGTCACACCCAGAAAGAGGGAGGGACCACCAGTTTCCCTTAGCCACTGGAAATAAGGATTACACCCCACTTCCTCTTCCCTGGCCTGAATGCCTGCCCATCTCCCGACTGAGTTTCTCCTGTAGAATCAACAGGAAGGCTCCTCTCCACCACTCCCAGACCCGCTGACAAAGGTGAGAGGAAGGCTGGCAAAAGAGCAAAGAAAACTAACTTGTACGAGAGATGTGAATTCTCACTGCTAGCACTCATGCAGCGCTAAGGCCTCAAGCTCCTGAAATAGGCAGGGAGAAGTGAAAGCCTAGGTTGGAAGGGACAAGGCAGGAAAAAGAAGGAAAAGGAGACAAAGAAATACCTCTTCATGAAAATGTATTCACAGTCTGGGGCATACTGCATTTCTGCTTATCCATGCATACTTATCTTTAGCATATCCACCATTCTCTAGCATTCACTTTCCCAAAACCAAAGAAGGCCTGACAGAAGCACTCATCTAGCCTATTAATTGCATACAGTTATGTTTAAAAGGCTTACGGTCCACTAAGTGCAGACAGCAGTATAAAAAAAAAAATCACACATAAACCCACCTAAACCAGAAAAAGTGAACAATATACATCACTGATATACTGCATTTTAATGTGAACTGCTATTCAGTCTCAAAAAACTTCATGCTTCAATCTTCTCAAGCATAAATTGCAAACCGAGTGAAATAGTAGTCAAATCATGTTATACTCCTTAATGTTTTTGCTTGCTATGCAAACTGTAGTTTAAAGTTGTTCTACCCATGAGTAAAATATTCCAAAAGAAGCTGGACAAAGCTATCATGAGAGATGAACAAATAAAACTAATAACATTAATAAATCCAAAAAAAATCCATTAATAAAGCAAAAAAAAACACCACCCTGCTCTTTCTAGCTCAGTAGTCATTATAAATGCAATCGTGCACACCCCGCTTCTTGCCCCCCACCCCCTTCAAAAAGCCTGTTGAGCCTAGCTTCCATTGCTTTTCAGGCACTGAATGCATAACCATATTTTGTTAATGTCTTCATCTGCAATGACATGTCAGGGAAAGATGACTGCGTTTGGAAAAGAAAACAGAAAACAGCAATCCTCCTCCTATTTCAAGAATTATCATCAAGTCTGACACCAAGCTGAGAGCAATCAGTTCAGAGCAAACACTAGTAATGGAATCTAAAATTTCAAGGAAAAAAAAAAAACATTTCTAATCCAAGAGTATTCATTTAAATATCTCATGACAAAGCCTCCAACAGTTCTTTCTCCACCTCATTCAGAATGGATTAAATGCTTGAAATGGATAACTACAGATCAAATGTTGTTCAGTATGTACCTTCAGAACAATTTCAAAGAGCAGGCAAATGACGAAAAAAAAAATAGTTTTTATCCACAATTTAGTTCCTTATCCTTGATCACGAACAACATTCAGAAATACTTCAGACACTAAAATTGACCACACCTTTGTCACAGCAAGCTTCAGTTCATTCTGCAGGGTATTTTACAACCAACATACAAACCTCTGCAGTAACACAAGAAGTTTAACCCATACTGTGCCGACTCTTCTTCTTTCACCTACTCTAAAACCTCAGGCTATAAAGAAAAGTTAATCATCGTCACAAGCGTGAAAAAAAGCTCTGGTTTCCAGAACACAGCCTGACTTGCTGCTCCAAAGAAGTAAAGCGTGACAGGTGACTGCTATCAGCAGACTCAGATTGCCAGTGCACCAAACACCCTTCTAAGTAGTAATAATTTTTCAAAAAGATTTGGAGATCTATAGGAAAAACATCAGAAGTGCTATTATCCTCAAACCAATTTGTCACATTTCATCAATATGCCAGTGGGCAATAAAATTATGCTGTGGAAGAAGTATGAATTTTTACATATGTCTTGTAAAGCACATGTTAAACATAGTTCATTATTAAGACACTGCTATTAGTGCTACAAGGAAAGAAAAGCAAAAATAAAAAGAACAGAAAGAAAAGTTACTCAAGAGACTCAAAGTGCAGTTGACTAATCTGTTAGGTAAACTGGTATGAAATGACACCGTCACCCAAGGAAGCGGTCCTGCCGTGCCCCATGCCACACGTTCCCTTGTGCAGATACACACCTATTCAAGACACTGACTGCATGAGAAAATGATTCAGAAGGAAGTAAATCCTGTGCCATTACAGGAAGAAACCTGTGCCATTACAAGAAAGGAACAAAGAGGCCAGAGAAAAACTTCTTTAAAGCACCAGAGTTCTAGCCTCACCAAATACCAAAACACCATGGATAAAACACACATCAAAAAAAATAAAGTCTATTAGAAATGCAACCCTGCCTACCTCACACTAATGCCATTACAGTGACATTTATTGCAGCTATGTGAAATCTGACTCTGCTGAATTATTTCTTTAGAAGTCATTCTAACCAAGCCCCAGTTTAGTATAAATATTACAACACTAGATACTATATTAGTACATCGATACATACACCTTGAGTTTCGAGACAGAAGGCCGTAGATCAGGTTTTCATCCCTCCATGATAAAAGACTGCCACACTAGTAACACACACTACCATGTTATTACAACATCTAAAAAGGGTAATAATCAGATCTGACTATATTTAAATACAAAGTAGGTCCTTAAGTGAAACCTTAAAACTTTAAAATTGTGAAGTGACGCTCATGTCTGTATGGAAAACCTTGTGATTGCTGTCCAAATGCTTATTTCTAGTATACAGAGTCCCAGATGCATGATCAGCACCCAAAATAAGCACAAAATAGGAACAGCACCAGCATCTATTAAACTTTGAATTTAAATGTCTAGAATATAGTGCCTTTTTGATTATTTGTCTCTGCTTTTATTTGCAGGCATTTCTGTAGGCTTCTCAACACTAATCACATTCATGTTACAATACCAGTGTCTTCCTAATGCTGTCATTAATAACTAAGACTATCATCTTTTAAACATTTTTATAATACAATAGGTATCATTTGGAATTCAAATTCTTTTTAAAAACTGATTCCTCACTAACATTTTCATTATAGAAAAAAGTCACAAAAAATGGAAGAACTGGAGCAGCATTCAGAGCATCCCAAAGATAGTTTATTTCATCACCAAGTGAGTTTCTAAATTTTCCCTTAGAGACGTGAGCTACTTCTTATACATGTTCACAGCCCAGGAAATTTTAAAAGATTACAACCAACTCGGAAGCAATTAATAAGTAGCAAGAAAGTGCGGCATGTTGCCTCCTGGAAGTAAGTAGGTAGAACTTTCTCACTCCGCTCTTCTCCTCAGAGAGGGCAAAGCACCATTGTACAACAGCTGTCAGACACCCTCCAAGAAGCAGCGTATTAGATATATCATCTGATCTTATGGAGTCAGAACTCCTACAGCTGAAAAAGCAGCTCCCTGCCTACTGTGATTGTCTCAAAAATCTGCTTCTTCCAAGAAGTCGCTACAAATAGGCAAAGATTTGGCACTTTTTTGCTGGAAAGTCTAAAATCGGAGTTGCCACACCTCTCTCGAATATGAAACTAAGATTTGACACATTTGTAAGACTAAGCTAACAAATACTGTACTGACCAAGGATGATAATAGTAGATGTCATTTCCTGCAAACGGCAGAGGGCAGACCTGAAATCTTGAGATTCTGTTCAATCACTGTGAAAAAAGAACAGAGTTGGCAGAAGCTTCCCACTGTGGAGATCCAGAAATTTCTCTGTGTATCAAAACTGCTTACAAGGGACTTCTGGTACATTAGTGGTCTTTAAGTCCAAGGGTTCTGTTTACTTCTTTTTGTTATCCAAGATGCTCCCCAGAATAGATAAATATATATAATCAATTGTATTCCAGTAATATGAAATCTCATAAGACTTAACCCAGCAGAAAGAGAAGATGATACCAAAACTGCTTTAGGACCCCCCTACTACATAACTGTTTCTTAGTTACTATCTTTCAGAAGACAAACCCAGTGAAGGCAGAGCACATTCAGCACAAATTTCTGTGATCCCTAGAACGCTGACATTTAGCACAGAGGCATCACAAGCTACTGGATGAAGGAAAATACCAGACAGCTCGTTTCCACAGCTGTATGATCATGTTCTCCATCAACACATTCTCAACCTTCTTTTTTTCTAGAAAGTATTTCCACAGAGGTTGTGTGCTCTCGGCTCAAAGGTACAAGGATGCTATCAGAAGAGAACCAGCAACCAATCCTTACCACATGGCTGGATGCCAGAAACATATATTGAAACTGTCAACCTGGGAGGCACACATATGATACTAGAATTCACTATCTGTGGTCTTTCAGATTCTTCCTGATGAAAGCCTATACTATTCGATCTAGCAAAAATCCAGCTAACATGGATGTGGATACCAGTACCAAGGCAGTGGTTAGTTACTGCTACTGTGGGTTTTTTGGTCTTAATAGCACAAGAGACAATGGCCCCGATATGGAAGTGAAAGAGAAAACAGAAGAAATTCAGACAGAATTGAGTGCCACTTGAAGACAGACTGCTGGTTTTGCATTTTCCATGTGCGCTGCCTTAAAGCAACTCAGTTGCCAAATTAGTGACATAGCCTTGAAACCTAGCTGCTTTATTAAGAACATATTTCTAAAAACTTTATTTGATTTTTACAATGGCATAACCTCATTCCATTCACTGTTTTTCTGTCAGGTATTTTTTTTAAGTGGTACTGATTTTTTTTCTAAGTACTAGTTGCGTCTAGGATGCACTCAGTGAAAAACTACCTAGTATTTGGCTCTCCTAAAACATAACCAAATTAATGGTTTCTATTTTCCATATAAAAGAAGCCTAGAGTTTTCCTTATCAATCCTCATACCTTTCCTTTAAAAAAAAAAAAGCGTAAATAATATGACTTTTTAAAAGATGCAAAATGCATTTGCTCTTCCTTCTGATACTAAGCTGCTAAATGAAGAGAGGTATGACCAGCAATATCATACACTTCAGGAAGGTTAAGGCCATCCTTGTAAGGGTATTGTGAGTTCTTAAAAGATTTCCAGGGTGGAATGGAAGAGGGTTTATTTTTTAAACAAGCATGCTGACATTTAATAATATTCTCCAGGTCGGTCCATTCACACTTGTTTCATAACATTACAAAAGATCTGTAACCATAACAGCATGGAAATCCTGAAAATATTTGTAGCTAAAACAAACTTCACCATGCAGACTACTAAATTAGTAAGCTAATCAAAAAAGCAAATCTAAAGTTTGCAGAAGAAAAGCCATAGGAATTTGCTATCACATTACCAATTTTCCAAGATTTTCTGTTGAGTGTAGTCTTACCTAAGGGCAACTTTCACTAATACATACTAAAGTAGTAGTTTAGAATCTGACAAAAGTGACTAGCAAATTGAAGCTGGGTAGTAATATAATAAACATAGCACTGGCATTAAACAACATATCCTCAAGGAAACATAAATGAATTTCTAGATAAATAACAGGAAACACACCCTTCAGCTATAAGCAGCACACTGTCCAAGGCTTTAAAGAACAGCTAGACTACTAATTTAGAAGATTACATACCCACTGATAGTTTAATCTGTCCAGAAACTCCCTGCACATTTGTTGAAGTCTGGGCATAGATCTAGGTTTTTCAACCCCTTGAACAATACTATTTGAATGCAAATACGGGGGAAAAAGTGATTGAATATACAAGGAAAAAAGTGTAAATCTAAGCTATGCAGCAGCTTTGACTGGTTTGGCAGTCAGAAATTCCCACACAGAGTCTTTGAAAAAAAAGTAGCTTCTTCTCAACCATATTACAGGAGCACTGCAATACAAGGCACCGAAAACAAGGGTTCTGCTGTTCTCAATATACAAAGCGTCAGGTACAGTGCTGCCTCTAGTTCAGATATCAAGTTTTAAGTGAAGTAGCTAAGTAAACTTTGGAAAGAGCAACTAGGATTCAAAAGGTTCACAAAACAACCTGTGAGTACAGGCTGAGCAAACTGGATCTATTTTCTCCTTCAGCTGTGTTTTCTACAGACCACACAGACATTTCAAATAAGGTGGCTGTCATCTAAAGAAGAAAAATCAAAACTCTGGTCCACTTTACCCCTGATGGTGGGATAAGTAGTCATTTGTTTAAATCCCGTAAAAGATTATATGCCAGAAGCACTTTAAAATGGTGAACTGAATGCTAATAAGGCTACCCACAGGTACCCTCAAAATGAGCTAGACAACAAGCAACCTGCTCGAGTTTTAAATAAACGTGACCTGCCTAGAAGTAAAGCTATGGATGAAATCCAACTTGCTTTAAAAAACATCACGTTACACTACGTCCGCTACTTCCCCTGGGCCACGGCAGATCCAAGCCGCTCCATTTACTGGGCTGGGGCCTCTGTGCCACCGCCTGGCACAGGCACACCCCTGGCGCAGGTGACCTTTAGAGGTTCTCTCCAGACTTCCTACAACTTCTACCTTCACAGCAACAACAGTATACTCCTTATCAGGATGAGACATTCAACGATCCAGCAACTCTAATCCATCTGCTTCTAACAGTGCTAACAAGCACTACCAATTAAAGGCAGACACGTCTGTCAAAAAAAACACCCAAGTACCATTGGCAGCTAAATTCAGCTACAACACGTCAGAGCGGATCTGTTAGGGATCATAGTACATAAACAGTAAACTGTGAAATACTGTGCTTGGCTTACCTAGAAATAGTCAAAACTACTCACGTTTAGTAACATTATCAAAAAGAAATTAAAACATAGAGAAAGTGGTATAGATTAAAGGCCAGTGAGTGCAGTGATAGGCATTTCCACAATACACTGGGACCTTGCTCTAAAGTTTTTTTATTGAAACATATAACCTGAAGATAAGTCTCAAGCAATGAGCCATAAATGTGTTGTACAATTTCACCACACTTCAAACCATATCAGGTAAATACATTAAGTCTCTTGAAAAACTGACCTTTCTGACTGAACTCTGAACTTTTTGTACAGTATTGTTAAACAATACCCACATCAGATGTTGTTGGGTGATTTTTTTTTTTGGTGAACCACAAATTGTGGTCAGTTTCTATGAAAATAGACAACTACACTGACCACGTCGGCAAAAAAATGGGCCGGATTTCAGAGATCAGGTGGTTGGTCCCCAAGAGGGCTGCACGGAAATATCCTTTTAAGCTAACTACGAGATATCAGCTCTCTGGTGCTCACGCTGCTGCTCAAAGCCAGCAACACTGCGAACTGCTACCAAAAGCCGCAGAGACGTATCACCAAGCAGGCCAGAAACACGACAGGCTTCCCGTGAATCTGCGGCTAAGGGAACCTGGCAGAGGCTTCTGCCAGCGTCGAGGAGGGGAAGGTCTGAAGTTTTTCGAAGAGCCGGCCACAAGCCAGAGGGCGGGGGGGGAGGGGGGGGTAGGTGGCCGTTTTGACTCCCCCGACACACGCCCACGCAGCCGAGAACTCATCGAAACAGGCGCCCGAGCCGCTTTTCTTCCGCCTCGAAGCCGGTCCCCTCCCATCCTACGTGGCCAGCTGCCCTTCACCCTGCCCGGCGCTCCCGCCCGGGGCTCGCAGCCCCGTTCCCGCAGCCCCGCTCCCGCCGCCGCCCGAGGCCGTCCCCGCCGACAGGGCCGGCCGTGACACCGCCACTCTCCCAGGCCCGGCTCCCCCTCGGGACACATCAGCAGGTCGCGGCCCGCCCCTCACCAGTCGCTAGATGAATGGGCTCGGGCGGGCAGGGCGGGAGGCGCGCTGGGCAGCGCGGGGGCTCATCCTCAGTGACACTGGGGCAGGCGCCGGGCCAGGCTGCTACGGCTACCGCGACTCCTCAGCGGCCACGGAGACAGCTGGTGACGGCAGCTCTCAGCAGGGCGCAGGGACAGCAGCCACCGCACCCCCGAAGAAGCAAGCAGCCGATTGGCCGAAGCGCCACCGCACACCGCACGCCTATTGGCTGCGACTGCTGCTCCGGCTCCGCCCCCCCGGCGGGGCCCGGATTGACTGACAGGCCGGGTCAGGCGGTGGAAAGGGTGAGGGGGCGGGGCGGCTCTAGGGGGCGGGGCATGGCATGGCGGGCAGTGCGGCGGTTCGCAAGGGTTAAACCAAAATGGCCGCCGCAGGTGAGGGGTGGTGGCGGCGCACGTCGGCCCCTGGGGAAAGGGGCTGGAAACAACGGGGAGAGAGTGAGTGGAGGGGGGGAAAGCTGAGGCGTTTGAGTGCCCTTTTCTGTCAGGCTTCAGGAGAGAAGCAGCGTGCCCGGCTGTGGAGGAGGAGGAGGATGGGTTTCTGGCCAGGCAGCACCTCTCCAGGAGGACTCAAAAGCAAACAGTTAAATAACCGTCTTGCAAGTCACTGGAAAATAACATAGTGAGAGGATCCGTCGGGAAGGCTGTGTCAAGGCAGACTGCCTGAAGCCAATGTAATTTCTCTCTCTGACAGAGCAGGTGGCCTAACTTACCTGATGCAGCTTGATTTTTTGTGGGGCTTTTGACACCAACTCGGGCCAGTCTCGTAAGCAAACTCGATATGTGCACAAGGCTTTGAAAAACTGCTCTTACAAAGTAATTATCTCCGGTTCACTTAATGGGTGTTTCAGGTAAACTCTGTGAGGGCTCCATTCAATTCTACTTTTTAACTAACGTCTTGGATGATGTAATAGGTGGTACAGGTTACAAATTAATCTGGAACAGGATTAGGGTGTAGGATTTCAGGATGGGAAGCTAGGAACCAAGATGAGCAGTACCTAATGTAAAATACAGGGTGAAAAACAGCACGCATCACCTTTTTCCAAATTACAGAAAAATGTTAATGATATATTAATACCAATGGCCAGAGTTTCTATGTGTTTCTTCAAAGCCACAGTTTTATCCCCTGTGTGGTGCAAGCATTAAAAGACTTTAAAACAACCTAGCTATTTTTCAAACCACAAAACACTTGAAGTTGAAAAAAGTTATGTGTGCTCTTCAGCAGCAGTTCAGTTTGGGGAAGACTGAGTAGAAGTTACATGTAGGTGAATCTCACGCAGTTTTTACTCGTGCCGTCTGACCCAGTTAACATGAATTGTGCAATCTACTTTCTGTATTTTACTGTATAAATGTTTGGTTTGTCAGCAGTCATTAACCATTGTAACTAACCCTGTATGCCATGTGAAATTTGTTTATGCATTATTTTCCTAGTGATAGCTTTTTTCGGCTTTGGTCATAAGCATACCTCAGAGGTGGCCTTGCTCCAAGTATGCTGCCAGCTGGCCTAAGAACAGTAATGACCATCTGGGGAGATAAGGAGGTCCAAATAGAGCTGAAGTCAGTCATAAACAGTGCTTTGTTGTACAATAACGAATTCAGCTGGGACAGGCATCCTCTGGGGAGGTAAACACCACAGTGGAAAGATCAAGAGGCTTACAGTAGAACAAGGCCCAAGACAACATGAATAGGTTCTATATGAGAAAAATAATTTCTAAGAAGCTGGACTGCCCCTCAGGTCTTTCATACAAAATACCCCTGTAAAGACTAGAAAACTACAGTAAGGGACACAGAAAAGTTGGAAAGTAATACTGAGTCCTGAGTAGGACCTGATGGAGTCTGTCAGCCAAAACCTTGACAGAATAACCAAAGGCTTTTAGCAAAGGGTGGCTATGCAAGAGGTTGATCTCCTTTGCAGGACTTCTAATATTTTCATGGAAAAATAAGATACTACTTTACTTGTTGTTTATTGTTCAAGCTTTTCTAATTGTCCCAGCTCTTAGGTCAGTAACAGAAATTCCTGCTACCTTGTGCTGCCTCTGCAAAAGCAGCTAACTAGTGAATACCATTCACAGAAACAGGACGATATAGTTTGATTTGCAGAGATGTTGAAGTGATAGGGTGATATTGTAAAACGTAAATAGCTCAAACAGGTTAACTTAAGCCTCTGTTTAAATTGCTGGATGTGTTTTGGTTTTTTTACGAGTGGAAAATGGCAACACTGTTGCAGAAAAAAGATACTATTTTAAGCCTTTCAGAAGAAATTACAGGTAGCGGAGGTGAAAAGCCAGTAAAGAGTAACTGAAAAGTCTTTTTCAATTGAGCAGTCCAACAGCCGGATTTGTGAGTTCCTGAAGCAAGTAGTACGTGCCCGACAGTTAGGAACTGTTCATCTTTTTTTTTTTCAGTCTGTGGTGAAAAGGTATGAATTATCACAAAGAAACATGTAATTATCTCATAGGAAAAAATGTGTCTCTGACTGCCTTTGTTCCTTTAAGTCAAGAATCCCTCAAAAAATGGAAAGGGCAGCTCTTAAAAAGGAAAACCAGTATACTTACGCATCTTCAGAAATTGAGGAGGAGCATCAGTTTTGAGGGGCCTTATTAGCCCACAGAGTGTACTTTTTTTGTGTTAGTATGCATCTCAGTTCATTGACTGTTGAAGGGTTGTAGATTGTGCTCCAAATGTGGATGCTCATTTAATATTAGGGGATGTAAATCTAGGCTATAGGGAGGATTTTACTCCATTAAGCAGCTTTCTGGTGACCTGTGGATCCTATCCATCCATCCATCCAGAGTATGCAGAAATATTGAAGTAAACTTCCATGCCTTATCTGCCACACCAGACTTAAGCTAATGGAAGAATTAGAGGAGGAGTGAGCGACAGTAAGGAAAAATATACTCTGCACTTTGTGCTATCACTGTAATGATCTCGTAACAGATTTCTGAGATTTATTCTGAATGTTGAAAAAAGTCGGTAATTGCTTTTATCAGCCAGTAATCAAAAAGTTCAGTCTATATATAAAAAATGACAATAATGGATTTTTTCCTTTTCAGCTATACTAAGTGTGGACTGACAGATTTCCCCCTTCACATTTCTATTTATGTGCCTTAGCTGGCCTAATTATTACCAGTGTCCTCTGGAGCCTTAAGTAATAATTCTTATTGGCAGCAGTAATACTCTTCAGTGAAGAAAAAATTAATCAGCTCCAGGCTTACCTTCTTCTAATACTAAATAATACCAGTGACTTGAGGTGCATGTGATAAGAAAGCATTGTCCCACCTTTACACAGAATTGCCATTTTAAAACAATAAAAAAAATGTTTTGCAAAGCCTATGGAAAAGGGCACAACGTACATGAAATGGTAGCAGAAGACAATCCTTTGTGGGAACTGTTCAAGGGACAGCTGCTTGCAGTGGCTGGAGTTATATCTTCAGTACCATCAGAAACTGCAGTACATGTGAAGTGGATGTTGTCTGTTGTGATGTGAAACATTTTGCAGAAGAGTATGATTTTAAACAAAGTGTTTTCTTATTCCATGGGAAGTTTATTGTGTAAGCGCAGCAAGAAAATTCAATTTGTGGTCTGTCTTACCTGCACAGCTTCCACCCTGATCTTCCTGAACAGAAGAGGCAAGCCTGCAGGCTACCATCAGCCTCCTCTGGAGGGGGGAGGATGGATGGAAAGACATGGGAATCGAGGACGCTCTCTTGGGATTCCCAAGGACTTCCCAGTGCACATCTCAGACTCCGCAGCCATTGCAAATAACACTGCTGGTCTTGCGGCCATCTCACAGGCAGGGGAGAGGCAAGGTCATGGTGGTTAGGAGGCACGGAGGACCTGTTTATAGCTTCTGAACTCATAGGAACAGAGAGGAACTGCCTTTCTTGCCTTGTTTTGCTGGCAGGATACAAGAGGTTGTTATTTTTAAAAACTTCTTATTGTAGGTAAACATCCTGTTTACATTACAGCTGGTTTTTCCTGGCCTTTCCATGCCAAGATGCAGCTGATTGAGCTGTGCCAGTGGCACCTCTGAGCAAGGAACCGACCTGCTTTTCTGGCACTCTGGGCGCCAGACATAGTGGCAGCAGCATCCCCAGAGCTGCTGCCAGCACCATCCCACTGCCCTCGGCCCGGGTGGCAGAGGGTGCCGCGTCCCAGTACTGGGCACGGTGGGATACAGCCTGGCTCTTGGAGTCCACTGCCTTGCTCTCTGCAGGAGTTTGTGGCCCAACTGAAGTGGTGCCTGGTGACCTGGGTTTTCTTGCTCCAGCTGCGTGACCCAGGGATGCCAGGAACAGCTGGAGTCACTGCTCCTTTCCATCTCTGCAGCGACCCACCACTCTTGCGGGAGGTGTCAGTTCCCAAAATGGGATAGCCCCGCGTTAAACAGTGCAAAGACAGCAGGGTGTTCCCTTGACATCACTTCCAGACAGGTCTCCTCTGGTCTTACCTTACTTCTTTGTAGGTCTTCTCTGAATCCTAAAAAGCTCTCCTGAGGTTTTTTAATCTTCCGAACACTGATTTCAGAGTGTTTGGGAGATAAACTTCAGGAGAGTAAAATCTCCAGAGCTAGTAGATTCCAGAGCGTTTGGGAGATAAAAAAACCCTCAAGGGAGCAAAATCTCCACAGCCAGTAGACACCCCTTTGCACTTACCTTGCAGTGCCATCTACAGTCGAAAAACGCTGCTGACACCCGGGTGACACCCCGGCATTGGCTGATCGGCAGCTCGCCGGCTCGGCAGAGCAAATCTGCGGCGAAAGCCCCAGCACCGCAGGGTCTTTCACGGGCGGAGCGCGGTTCCCCGAGCTGCTCCCGGCTGTGCCAGCGGCGCGGTGACCATCGCGTCAGGCAGCGGGGAGAACCTTCCTCCTTCCCCACGCCCAGCACAGGCCCTCTCCGTGCAGCATCAGAAGCAGCTCCTCTGCTAGGACTGCTGAAAACGGGAGTTTAACTTGCCTGCTTCAAATTGTACCTTGTCTGAGCCTGTTTCTGGGCATTGACTCCCCTGCAGAATGGGTTGGAATATGATTCTGGTTATCCAAAGTGCGTTGCAAACCATGAATGAAAGGCTGGGTCAGACGTGGTATATATTTCAGTAGTTGAAGTCTGAGATTCACATTTGCTGCAGTGTATGATGAAATTACAAATGAAGATGCAAGTGAAACTATAAAAGGCATGACTAGAGTTTCTTTTTCTACCATTTATAAAACAAAGATACATCAAATTGTAGGGGGGGGGAACCTTCAAAATTAAAAAGGTTTATTTTTGCCTCTTGAGTAATTCCAACCTACCCAGCTATCATTCAGGCCCACTTTAAAAAGGTTGTGCATATGTACATCATATTCCAGACTGAATATATCAGGAAATGTATAGAATATACAAAAAGAAAGGCTTTAGGAATTTTTTGTTAATAGCTTTCGACTTTAATTGTAGCAACTTTGCTACATCTGTCTGACTTTGCTAAGGATTCTGATAGCAAAACCCAGGCAGCAGTGTATCTATGAACTGCCATTCTGCTGTGCACAAATACACACTCTTTTTCTATGAGCTATCACCATAGATCTCTGGTCATGGCCTTTAAAGTTACTGACTATTTATGAGCATTTTTCCATTACACAACAATTGCATTTTTGTATGCGATTCAAAGTTTATTGGCAATAAAATTATATGGTTTATTAGCAATCATGATGGAAATGATCATTTGTATGATTTGTTCTTGTTTCACAAAGAGGATGCATAATATTTTGATGGATTTCATCCGCTCTGGTGATTTTTAAATTTCAATAAAATAATCCCAAATTTGATGTAATTGTTTTTTGATTATTTAATCTTTTTACTTCCAGGTATGAAGACTGAAATGAATTTCTGTCTCCTCTGCCAGCACTGGTTGCTGCAGTGAGAATACCCAGTAGCAGACTCCAGGTGCAACGGGGTGTTTTAATAGGACTATAGGCCAGAAGACCATAAATGCCTGTGAGACAGCATGGATTGAACAGCAGCAGTACGAAAAAAACCCACTCAGCTCTCCTCTCCTTGCTTTCCCAAACGGACAGTAAATTGAGTGACCTAATTCTAGGGCCTGAGACTAAAACCTGCAAAAAAGGGAGCCCAAGGAATACAATTGTAGTGTATCTCACTGCACTTATAGTTTATCTCATTTTCATAAGAGTTTGCCCTCAAGAATAAGCCAGCTCCTATGCTTACATTCATTCTAAACTCTTCAGTGCTACTGGGCAGGCATGTGTGCTGTCCGTAGGTGTGGCCCTCCCTCCTCTTGTGCCTGAGAGGATAACATCTCGTGCTGCCAGAGGACAGATCAGACTGATGATCCACATCTCCATGACTGATAGGCTGGATTTTTGCAATGTAGTGAACACACCAGAGCACAGTAGCACAGACAAAGTGAAGCTATCTGGAAAACAGAAAAAGAAAAAAAAAGTGTCGGGTTTTTCCCCTCTCTTTTTTTAAATAACCTGATGGTTGAATAGTCCCTGTTAGCTTTGCTAATTGAGATAACGTTTTCTCCACTCACTACACCAGGTCCCCACAAAGCACAAATTCGTAGTCCTTACGCTCACGTAGTCTGACTTTCCGTGTCCAGCTAGTTTAAAGAACATTTCTTTCTTCGAAGATACCAATGTCCCTTTATGGTTTCACTACACAGGCAATATTTTCAGGTGTGCTAAGGGCAAATCTTTCTTAGCAACTGAGCTAGAAGTGTGGACCTCTTCCCCCAGAGCAACGAGATGGCCTCATCGTCTCCTGTGCAAACTGCTAGAAGTACTCTCAACATCTGTTCTGGATGGAAGAAGTCTCCAAGTCACCTGCGGGGAGGGCTCACAAAAAAAGTACAAATCTGTGCATCAGTCGTTAACCAGTGATGCAGAAGGAGGTGCTGGGCAGCTGTCCGGCTGGGCTCAGCTGCTGCTCCGCTCTCGCAGGGGCCTGGGGCACACCGTGCCACTAGATGCCACTGTCGAGACACATTTGTTCTCCTTCCAGCCTGCTTCTCCAAAGGTATTCAGGAAAACGAAATTTTTTTTAAAATAGCAAGATGTATTTGTTAGTAGCATTTTGGAAAGCCTTATCGTTAGAACATAAGGGGAAAATACGATTGAAGAAGCTAAAATTTCTAGCAATTATGGTATAGTTTCCTGAAGTAGGACCCGGGAAAAATCTTTTCAGACTATTGCAAATAAATGAGTTCATTTTGTGTTCAGCTGCTTTAAATCGTGATGGTACGATTTAGAGACAGAGTGAATTTCTTTCAACTAATCACAAGCCTATTCAAACATTATAGAATGAAATTAGGGAGAGAAGGTGGCGTGTGAGATTTCTATTTAATTTGGCTACAAAAAAATACTAGTTCTTCCCTAGCTTTGCCAAAGTCCTCTTATCTGGGAATATATGTTTTCCTTGCTCATTTGAGAAACATCTATTTCTTTTCACATGAAAGCTAATAACCAACAAGCCAGGAGAAAAAGAAAGGAACCCATAAGCTGGACCATTCTTCCCCCTTCTTCTCCCAGTAGGGAGGAAAATAAGAAGTCTCCCACTACCCTGAAGTATTGTGTGGAGTAGGAGAACTCCATCCAGCTGTTTGATTGGGACTGGAGCAAATTTGCAATCCTATTTCTAGACCTTGAAAACCGAAATCATCCCTTAGTCATGTGCAGTTCTCCTTCTGATGCAGAATGTGTCCACACCGTCCCGTATTTCTTTGGTCCAGTGGTTATCTGAACAGCTATCCTAGTGCTAAATATTGCTCAGCTCCTGCCAAGGTACCTGCAGGCAGTGGGACCGTTTCCAGGACTCCAGCAGGCTAGCAGAACAGGGAGACTGACCTGAAGTGCCGACTGAGAAACAGTGACACCCTGCTGTAATTCTGATGGCGCTTTGAGCAAACGTGAGGCTGTTTTAATTTGCTATCATTTGGAAGGGAAATAAAAGGACTTGTGCTCAGAATCTGTAAGTGGCAATTCAGTGAATGTTCAGTACTTTGAAAAATGAAATCAAACATGTAGTATTTGAAATTCAAAAAGATGTTAAAAATGCAGAGACATTAATTAAATCATTCTTCATTTTTAAAAGTCTTTTTTTATGGTGCATACATCTTCCCTAGCTGTTGCTGCTTGAGAGTTTGGTCAGCAATAAATTGCTTCCAGAACATGTGGCTGCTACTTCTTCAAAAACAGTCTTATCAGCCTGGTGCTTTTAAAAATCTTTTTTAAACAGAATAAACCTGTAAGGGCAGATTACATGCATGATTGGATTTTTACCAGGCCAGTCAGTATTTGCTCAGGTCAATGAAGGTATTGTAGACCCACATCACTAGATATACACTACATCCTGAAGTGATGTGGATTTCGTAAATACTCCTCTTTCTAACCCAAATCAGACCAGATCTTGTTTTCAGCAGAGTCTCATAAACTGCCTGAGCACAACTGAGCAAACTGCAGCACAGACATGGGAATGAGTGTCCAGGGCAGAGAATAGGATGGAGAGGCAGGAATTCTGTGGGCTAGCTTTGCCAACAGAGAAAACATCACGAACTACACCATGGTCTGTTACACAGCTCACAGCACCCTTCCGACACATTTCTTATCAGCCATAACACTAGAATACTAGCATAATACTGCCCAGACCACAAATGGATGTTTTAGCAGAGGTACATAACATTTTCCAGAGAAGTAGTAAAATACTTCAGAATCACTATGACAGCGAGGAAGCTCCAAGTCAGCACACTATACTAATTCTATTTCAGCTGCTTCACATAATGACAGTGTAAATAGGAACCACCAAGAGTACAGACTCCTCATCCTGCAAAATCGTACAGGAAATATTAGGTAAGAAAAATTCACAGATGAAAATATGTTTTTTAAAAAAAGACCAGAGGCAACTCTCAGCTCTAAGTGCTGGGTATCAGTTCCCCCACTGATGGCATGGTTAAGAAAACCCCAGGGACCGGCCCTGCTTGCTGGCTAGGGCGGTGGGATGCCTGGCTGTGAGACTCTGCCCGCCCCAGGGGAGTCCCTGCCATCCCGGCCCCCAGCCCCACAGTGCCCTGACATTTACTTTGTCTTGAAGAAGGTGTTGGGAAGACTAGAAAGAGCTATTTTGCCACTTTTTGTTCCCCACTAATGGTCACTTCTCTCTGAACATACCCATTTGTTTGCCAGGTACTCTTCCTTGCTCCCTCAGCTCTATTTTTATAGAAAATAGTAGGAAGAAAGAAATACAGATCATTTTTCATGCCAAAGCTCATTAAGCATATTTGGTTCTGCTCCCAAAAAAAGAGAAAAGGAAAGGAAAAAAGTAACTCAGGAGCCTGTTTTTCCGCATACTTCAGTAGCATCCTTAATGAGCTGAGCTGTGAGAAATTATTTTTGTCTACCTTTTAGTTGCCTTAGTAAAGAGTTTGCAACAACGTCTCACCTCAGCATTGTCTTACATCCTGGCTCAGCTATATGGCAGCACAACAAAACCTTTATTATGTTCTTACCAATGCAACCACATTTTATACTAAGTGGCATTTATGCTATCGTTCCACCCAAAAAACAAGGTTGGGGCAAAAGATACTCAGAGGTAGTATTCTGAAATTAGAGACCCATTAAGGAATTTTCAAGGGACTGGTGTTGCACAGCTGTGAAAGGGATGAGACACAATACACAATTTTTGTAATAAACAGGTCCAAATAGATGGGGTTTAATGATATCATGTAGTCAATGTGATGATTCACTGGTTACTCTGTAGGACATTGCTGTTACAAGCCCTCCTCAGGGTCTTTTCTTTCTGTAGTCTGCTTTTATATGACTTAAAGCTTTGTGCTGAGCCTTTTTCAGCCTGAGCAGATTACAGCCAGCTTTTTCTCAGCTCCTTCCAACAAAGAGCTCTGTATTACCAGTGCAGGCAGTATCCTTACACAACCGCATTTTCCCTGTCCTCACACATAGCAAACACCAAAGCTGGCATAGCTTTCTGCAAAGGACAAGCTGGAGGGGAAGAAAATAACAGAAAACTTCTTTCATAAAGGCAGCTTCTGAAAAGTAAGAAGCTTAATCTGTCCGCTCCAGCCTCTTAAGGAGTATTTCCCTTTAACAGCTAGTAAATCTCTGATCTGGGACTCAGCTGCTCCTTGCATAAAAATGGCATATGCCGCTGAACCTTCAGATGCCTCAGCACCTACAGATATTTTAAACTCATAAGCACTCACAAAAAGTAGTGTCCAGATGGTATAAGACTTTAACATAATTTCTCTCTCTCCCTGGGACTTGATTATCTCTTATCTTGCTCTTTATATTGCTTGTACTGCTTGTACCTTCTAATTTATATTTCTGTAAAGCATTGCCATTTTGGTAAGGTGACACTATACACACACCTATAAGTGGCTGCATAGGATATAAAGTAGGAGAAGATTAGGTCTGTGGTTCCAATCTGTTCTGCAGAAGTAAAAAACAATGATCTAGAGAGAAAAAGAGAATAGGAATTACCAGCTGCCTAGGACAGCAGAAGACAAAACTATTATTCTCCAATCAGTCAAGGAAGCAGAAAAAAAAATCTGCAGTGAATTCAGACACTTCATCTAAGATTGCTTTTCTCAGGTCCCAAAATGTAGGTATGTAATGAAAGAAAGTCTATAAAAATGTTTTCAGGAGTTTTTCCTGAAAGCATATGAACCAATGTCATCCTGTTTCCTTCAACAGAGTGTTCAGTCACTCTCACAAAGAGGAGTGATTCATTCTACAGCACGCTTACATGGCACTTCTCAGTATTTACCTACGGACAGTAAGCGCAGCAACACCTGTAAGAATATAGCTGAAACGCTAGGCATCTGCCTCGCGCACCTGAAGAACTGGTAGGGAGGTAATTTCTTCTCTCTTAACGCAAGAGCGAATGCTCCCAGTGCATCTCTCATGCTGCAAGAGGGTTCTGAACAGGCTCATGTTTCTGAATAAGGAAGCCAGGCTACCAACAGGCTCCGCTTGCCGCTTGCGCGAGGAGGGAGGAAAGCCTTCCTCCGCTGTCCTTTGCCTCCTGGGGACAGGACAGCCTCCCCACCAGACTACAGCTCCTGGAAAAAGTTCAAGTCTGCGACTCTGTAACATGTCTAATTGGTCTTTTTTTAATCAATATGTGTACTAAAACCATGCAGCGGTAGGTATTTATAGCGTTTGTGCAGAGTTCAGACATACATATATACCAGCTTGTAATTTCATCGTATACATCGATGCTAGTCAGAGTTTCTACGTGCAGCTAAGCAAACAGGTCTGACTCAAAGTACTACAGCTATGACCTCTTCACAAGCCATTTTACCTTGGAATACTTTTTTGTTTCCCATCACCTCTATCCCCCGTGCCCAACTATATCAATATTTTAATTCTCTAAAGTAAGATAAACACACAAATCCCAACAGTCCTTATGAAAGATTTAGATAAAAATGAAAGAAGAAAAAAAAAATGCACAAGGTTATAACTGCCAGCTTGTTCAAAATGTAAGTTTTGAAGCTATCCTGTAAGAAATGCTGATAATAACAAAAACTGACTCAGCTGGGTTCATAGATCTGTTGATTACTGTGAAACACTAATACTTCATGCATCTGTTACACTGTCTGGAGACTGCTCTTTATGGTGAGTTAAAGAAAAGCATTGGACGTCTCCAGGATGCCCTACACATCGTCACAGAAGCTTTTTAACAGCTGAAGACCTACTTTGTCCATAAGGGGAGTATCAGAGAGACATCAAAGTTACAGAGACATTTAGGATACCAAAGTACCAAAAAGGAACAACATCAGCGATAAAATGGTATGACCTAAGGAATGTAATCTGGAATAACTTTAATTAGGCTCCCAGAAAAGTCCGGAAATGGAACGGAGAAACTAGTAAGGGGCAGGAATGAGTTAAAAGAGCTCAGCATGAAATCTGCTTGGATGGAAATCGGTGCCTTCCAGATGAAAAAAGCAGAATACTAAAAAAAAACCAAACAGTACCTGTAGTCCTTTCTTATTTGTTACCCATTTTCCTAACGTAAAATTTTCTGGTGGGATGAGAAATAAGCACTGTATTATCCCAAGGATCTAGAATTCTGTTACTCTTACACTGGATAACAGGTAAGCAAAAATATTTTAGTTGATACAAATGCTAGTACACAGCTGTCTTCTTCTGTCGCTGTATAGACAGTGCCCAGTTTGGAGTGCAGCTCACTTTGTGGGACTCAGCTAGGAACAGAAATGTGACATATGGAGCTGTTTGTAGAATCAGCATTGAAATTTAGTCAAGCAGCTTCTGTAATTTTAAATCCATTCTGACCCAGCAGAATTATTCCTGTCCTATAATTAAGTCTATCATAACTGTAATAGGAGCCATATCTGAGGCTGGAGAAATGCTACTTTAGCAAAGAACCAACATGATAAAAATTGCCTCATCAAAAGTGGAAAATATTCAAAGATATTAACTTTTAAAAAATAAACAGTAAACAAGTAATTTAAGCTGTCAAAATAATCTTTTTCCTTATTCTCACATTATTGTGTTTATACAATAATATGCAAGGACTATCTTGTAAGCAAAATAATATATTCTATAATTTGCATTTAACTTTGCACCTGAAACAATTTCCACCCATTGCAACAAAAGCAGGTTTTTTACTTCTGCTCCACATAACACATCTCTGGGATTCTCAGGCTGCCGGGTATTTTATGAGATGCTTATAGCAAAAAAAGAGAAAAAATTATAGTCCATTCCTATAAAAATAGTGGGTCTCAGCATATTAATGCAGTCAAAGAAATGTGGTATGCAAAAGAAATGAAAACAGCTACAACAGGTTGATAAGGAACAAACAGTGTAGGAAGCAAAAGAAGCCAACATCAGTGATGAATTTTGAATAAAATGAAGAGTTCTGGTTGATTTAAAACTTGCAGAGTGTGGTCACCTCACTGATTCCTAAAGCTATCTGGCAGTGCTGGAACAGTCCAACGTAACTTATAGACGGGAAAAAACAACATTTCCATATTACACATCAGGACCAGTTTCAGGTAGGCAAATGTCACTGTCAGTGAGGAAATGGTTAGTACAAAAAAAAGAACCTGTGTAGCGGCTGAGGTTACAGCCTCAGATACCCACGTGCGAAGGCTTTCTGCTAGGGATCTCCTCTCTTCCACATAGGACGGAGGTATATACACGGTCCCATGCTCATTTACACAGAAGTGGCATAGATCCATGAGAAAGTCGTTTCGTACTAATTCAGAAATGTAAATGAGCCTGATTTTATAGATGTAAGACAGGTTAGTTTTCCAAAACCAGAAATGTTTTATTACTGCAGGTAAACAAGCCAACCAACGAGATGCAAAAAGTTAGTTGTAGGCTTAACCAACTAAAACTACTCCTCTCAAAATTCACTTGATGTACCTGTTTAAAAAAAGTTTCAGTCTTTCACAAACATAATTTAAACAAAGAAAAGGTGATTTGTTCAAAACTACTCCAAGATTTGAGGTAATGTTATTTTTGTAATTAATTGAACTGAAAAGTAGTTCTCTTCCCCATCCAACTAAAGACCTCTGCTATACACAATTAACACATGCCTAGACATATTTAGATCTCTTTTATTCTGAAGCTTGACGTTGGTCCGTTTCACACACTCAGTATTGCTTTCTACAAATTATCTTTATTTTTTGATTAAATAATTACAGCACTTCCTTCATTTTCTTCAAGGTGAAGCTGCCATTAAAAAGTAATTATGGGATACACTCTCCCCATTTGCTTTTCACTATTCAAGGCATTGTGTGAACAATGAATAAACCATCTTTAAGACTACATTTGGCATGGTAAGACAGGAGATTTAATAAGCATAACCCAATTTATATCTTTTTTTTTTTGCATTATAGACTGAATAGTAAAATTTAGGCCACAACAAGAAATGCTAGTTCCATTTTTGCCCTATTCCCAAGGGAGATGTTTTGAGATTATTTATACGTGGAACCTTCATTTTTAAGTAGTGTTATTCGACTCATCAGGAGTCTGCGAACAGTATAAATTTACCTTGTAGGGGCACCGACTGTGAGTATTGGGGATAAGAACATCTCTATCTATATCTTTCTAACCAAGAAATAGAAGTCCTAAAATGTGCCCTGACTTGAGAATTTAGTTACTTACAATGAATAAATTACACACCTGGAACCAGAGCAGGCTAGCATTTGCTAAAGTGCAGGGTTTTTTAGAATAAAGGAATTCATTTTCCCACAGAACCAGAATCTGAATTCACAAGCTGATGGATTATTCATTAGCCTATTATCAATTAACCCGAAACAAACAAACAAACAAAGGCCTTAACTGAGGAAGAAATAACAAGAAGAGTTAACATGCTTTTGGGAAAGCTGAAGAGATTTGAGATAACAAAATGATTGTTTTAGCTTTCGAGTTCTGTATCTCTACCAGTGTAAATGGCAGCTATAAAACCTGGGAATTACTTTGTCCTGTCTGAAGTGCAAAACCATTTAATTCTGAGCCTGCAACATAAGTAATTGTGTAATCAGATTAAAACATTTCTACAGAGCTTCTGCTCCCATTAAAAACATCTGCAGAGTGTCACGTTATCTGTGGTTTTCAGCACTTTACAGCATTGTCTACTCATGCACATCTTGGTTAAAACACCAGTCCTAGCCTTTCTTGAGAGTTTTTCAACACATATTTTCCTTCTCTGCTTACACAGGCTCATTTTCTACACCACTCAACACTTTGTAAAAATAATCACACACCATCCAGGGCAAATATATAAGTAACGTTCCATCAGCAGGCACCATACAGCTAGGGTTTATTTGGGCTTTTCAAAGAGATTTAGGAGACACCGAATGAAGTGCTGAGAGTTAAGGCAAAGCAGAAGCTTCAGTGATCCATCTGATTTTGGGGAACTGTTACTGCCTACCAGCTCACTAAAATCTTTGGCTCATGAATCCGTGGCTAATACTCATCCTGTGCTCCTGGAAGTTGGTAACGCGCTGTCACTGAAAAGGAATGTCATTTTATAGCATCCTGGAAAATGCCAAGCCCTTTGTTCAGCCTGAAAGATAAAAGTAATTAAAGGCACCTCTATGTGGGCGTAAAAGACAAGTCATGCTGTGATCTGAGAAATGTTCATGGGACAGACAGCACACACACGAGCTAAGGAGTCAGTTATGGCCATGCAGCTCTCTGCGTGTGAAGGAGCAGAAGAAAAAAGAGTTGAACGTCCTGGTGGGAAGCAGAGAGGCACTCAAAGCTTTCAGGGGATGCAAGGGATGGATGCCACATTGTGGTTGTCAATTTGCCCAAGGAGCTGTGTGCTTCTCAGGCAGTCTGTGAAACCTCAGAGTTTGTCAAGGAGCTGACAAAGGTTTGCAAGCTGTATTTGACTGCTGTCACAAATTCACTAAGACAGACAACACTTGTCCAGAAAGGTCCATGATGACATGTTCAACATTTGTTCGCTTTGCTGTCACAAAGAAAGATCTTTGGCGCCATTGATCATGAGTGACGTCAATGACACTTAAAATTCTTCACTGATTCCAGAGGACCCAAGTTTGATTCTCTGTCTGCTTCAGAAACCCTTTATTAACTTTAGGTAGGAGAAAGGAATTTTTTGAATGATATTAAGTATCTGAAAATCATAGAGATGTATGCATCAAAGAGAGTTTTGAAAAGACATATCCCATGAGAGTGATGGAAATATCAGTGTATTATTGTATCTTAAGTATTTTCCAAAGCAGACATCTTGTATGCATGCTTAAAGACCAGCCTGTCGTTTATTTTCCAAAATCATTTTCTCCATCAACGTTCAATCGTGTTTGCCCTCAAAATATAAGTGGCAGGGAGAGGGAACGGAGCATCTAAGAATGTCCACCAGTGTTGATACGTGCATTATTGTTCCAAGTGCCAATACCTTCTGTACAGATTACATCCTAACTAACGGGCATACTTTTTGTTAGGTTTGATAAAATATGGGTAAAATCTTCAAAAATATCAAAAAGACTTAGAAACTGGGAAACTTGGGCTTCTTAATATCAGTCAGTTCTGAAGACAAAACTTAGAAGAGCCTTTATCTCTACTGCAGATTTCACTGTAAGGCTAGAGTTACCTGAATTATCTCAGAGCAGATTAACTGAGATACTTGTAGCTCTAGCCACAGCTACAAAGTACAGCACCTGGCAGTGTGTGCGTTACATAGTTAGTTTTCCACTGGGTGACTCCGCTGGGTTTGAGGTACGCTAACATTATTTCCTGGAGGAAGAGCAGAAGAATACAGGCTTTTGAAACAGTTCTAGCCAGCACTATTGCTCCTAGCAGCATTAAATGAAATCTTGTCCAAGGCCAGTCTTTTTTCTCTTGTATTTTTCCAGCTATTGAATTTGCCTTTGTTCTCTTGCGACTCTGAACTGTGACTCGGCAACGTGCAATTGGCAAAGTGAAGGCATTTTTCAAACTGATACAAGATGCTGGACAAAATGCCAACTGACTGGAGATTCAGCTGTCATGGCATATATAAAAGCTACCTCTACTTTATGTAAAAGCAATAGATGATTATCTTTGTAAGAATTTTTGAGTTTCTTTTGAAAACACAGTGAAGAACAAATGAATGCATCATGCCCTTTTTTTTCCCTCTCTCATCTGGTTCTGTTTCCTGGCTTGCAGCAGTTCTGTAAAGCGACAGGAGCTAGCAGGTTGTCTAAGCATGCCGGAAAGAACAAGTTGACTGGAAGGAATAAATGAAATGCTCAAAGTGCAAAAAAGGGAGCAAGCTACTTTTCTGTTAATGTAGAATGGTAACATCTTTTAAAAATTTTTACTTGCAGCCTCAAAAATGCCAAGGTATTATGAAGTTCCTATTCATTGGAATAGGAATATATAAATGTAACAAATCATGCCCCGTATTTTTGCAAACACTAAAAATTGGCTTTTTCACATTAAAATTACTATCAAATACTGAAACTCTATTACATTCAAGAAAGCACTCACAGCCTAGTGTCATCTAGCCCAGCTTAAACGTGCCCAAGACCTCCATGCCTAATGTCATCAGTTCCCAGTCATGGTAACAACTATCATCAGCACGTTTATATTAGAAGCAATAAAACATATCCAGCACTGAAAACTTCAGTGAGAGGTTTTGTGGGTTTTTTTTCCAGTATGACCTAAAGATGTTTTAACCATTTTAATGACTGCTTTCTGGCCATTTTCCCTGGCACTGTATTAATTTCAGAACGCCATGTTTATTTACTTGGTATCAGTATCCTGAACTAGAGAATATTTTAACCCAATTATAAAGGCAACAACTTTTTCCAGCCTGGGTTTAATTTCATGTCATAAATCTCATCAAGCAGGAAAGCCTCAGCAAGAACACCTTTGTTATGCTGTCTTGCACCACCTCCTTCAGAGGCTCGGTCGGGCTGGCAGTTGTGACACTGCCACTTATCCCCCACTCTGCTGTGTTTCAAGGGATGCATCTGGGATTTTTTTTTTGTTTCAACATCGCATAACAAAAATATTTTAATTCTCCCTTTCAAAAAAAGTGTGCAACTTGTAGAATCAGATTTCTTCCACTTAGGGGAACCCCTACATCTGTGTGCTCATATTGCCTTGAGGTTACCAGCAACTGCAAGCTGTTTTCTCATTTTTCTCTGTTATCTTGTTCTTCCTTTTACCTTTTGGGGGTATGAATAGTAGGGAAAAAGACATGGGGAATGAGAGCCTTAGGCTGTGCTGTAGGCTGTGACTGTTCTGTGCGAGTCAGAGCAGTCTCAGTTAGTTTGCGCTGCCTTCAATCCCCATGAAATAAATTGCGGGTATACAGGGTTCACCCTGAAACTAGTATGACCCTTCAATGCACTCTGTGTCCATAACGCATTTCTGTGGAGGTCATTTGTGCCTGGAGGAGGGAAAGTGCTTCAGAAAGCCATTTTATCCCCTGCAAGGCATTTTTGCTTTGTAAATATGGCACAAGGAGGCCCTAATAAAACAAGTAACCAAGCCAACAACTTGTTCTGAGAGACTTTGCAGGATGTATATTGTGCAATTGTGTTTCTAAGAGTTTGTTCAACAACGTCAGGCATACACTGTGGTGCTGAAGTGCATTGCAAATATAGCAATATCTAAAATTAAATTGTTTAGCATTAGGACATCTGTTGAATTTTCAGAGTAGGAAGTTTTGCATTCCTTAATAAATATTTTTGATTCAGACAACCAGAGAATTTCATAACTATGATTAATCAAAAAAATTTCTCCCAGAAAAATATTCAAATACTTTTCCTTGTCACCTGTTAGTTATATTATAGGGAAATATAGATAAAGAACAGATTTAAAACAAAATAAAAAGTTTTCTGTTTCTCATTGTGTTCAGAAATTACAGTTGTAAATATCTTAGAATTTTGCCCCCGTCATTCTCATGTCTCTCCCCCTATTTGGCCCCAGAATCTGATTTAATTAGGTCCACTGCTGCAATTCCATCTTTTCCATTCTTTCAGCCTCCTGCGACTGAAATCTTTCAGAGTTGGAAAATGAAAAGAGACACTGTAAACTTTTAGCTGCTTTACTTCTTTTTAAAATATTCAAAATATTAAGGAGGCATATTTTTGTTTTGAAATTTCAGGTTAAAAGAGAATAATATTTCAACAAAGGGAGAATCTTTTGATGGAAAAATCTTTCAAGTGAAAAAATTCAGTTGACAGTGCTCATGTTCATGGTACTGAAGCTTTTCTACCTCTTGCTTGGGAAGTCCCTCAGCCACAAATCACTAAAAGTTGGGAAAAAATACTGGGGAGTTCATATTTGTATGGAATTTAATGTCTTTCTTCAGCAACATGTGATGGCCACCCTAAGAGACAAAATGCTGGACTAGCTGAACTTTTGCTCCAATGCCATAACACGACTTTGGCTCTTTTTCTGGCACTGAAGTTCTTTCCAGTTTATATGCAGGAATAAAAAACCTAATGGGGCAGATCTAAAACCATTTATGACATCAAACAGCTCATTATAACAGACTTCATAATGTAAAATGCACGTAATATCCATAAAAGATGCTATAATAGTTCAGTAAGCCCAGCAGCATTAATTTTCAATGGCTAGGTGGTGATGACACACAGCATGATCCGTTATTACATTAAGTCCTTAATACTGGCATATTTTCAAGCATGCAAACTTGGACAGAGAAAGCTGAGGTATTTCGATCCTGACATTAATGTTATTAGAAAGAGAGTGCCAGAACAGACTCTTCTCCATATTGCAGTGCACCTTGTGATTCCTTGCTACTGTGTCACGGCAACAGAGAAAGGAAAAATTAAGGACACGCATTCCCTTCAGAACACTCAGTCACTCCATCCCTTTGCTTTCCCATGTCTCAATATAATGGACTTTAGATAGACAGTGGACTTCCAAGGAACACGAAGACTGGACCTGGGTGAGAGGTTCTTGTATTGAAGCAATAACGAGAAATTGCACAAAACCCCTAAGTGTTGACAACCATGATCTAAGGGAAAGAGATTCCTGAAGCAGCAAGAAGCAGTCAGGAAAAGTCAAAGATCTGCCTTCCACACATACAGATTTACACACACCCATCTGCCACTGTGGTCTTTGAGACTCTTTTCAAGCGTGGCAGAAATATAAGTATGTATGAATAGAGTCCTGTCTTCACTAGTTTATTCAACAGATTACCGCACAGGGAACCTACTATGAATTCTGAAGTACTTTCTGAAGTTCTTTGAAGAGTTTCTGAAGTTCTTTGCTTAAGCAATGTGGACGCCCACAAATCTATGGGGCCCAATGGAATGCACCCATGAGTGCTGAGGGAGCTGGCGGAGGTCGTTGCTGAGCCACTCTCCATCATCTTTGAAAGGTCCTGGAGGACAGGAGAGGTGCCTGAGGACTGGAGAAAAGCCAATATCACTCCAATCTTCAAAAAGGGCAAGAAGGAGGACCCAGGAAATTACAGGCCGGTCAGCCTCACCTCCATCCCAGGAAAGGTGATGGAGGAGCTCATTTTAGAGCTCATCATTCAGCAAGTGGAGGAAAAGAAGGTTATCAGGAGTAGTCAACATGGATTCACCAAGGGGAAATCATGTCTGACCAATCTGATAGCTTTCTATGATGGCATGACAGGATGGGTAGATGAGGGGAGAGCAGTGGATGTTGTTTACCTAGACTTCAGCAAGGCTTTCGACACAGTCTCCCATAACATCCTCCTAGGGAAGCTCAGGAAGCGTGGGCTGGGTGAGTGGTCAGTGAGGTGGATTGAGAACTGGCTGAATGGCAGAATGCAGAGGGTTGTCATCAGCGGCGCTGAGTCTAGTTGGAAGCCTGTGTCCCCCAGGGGTCAGTACTGGGCCCAGTCTTGTTCAACTTCTTCATCAATGACCTGGATGAAGAGTTAGATTGTACCCTCAGCAAGTTTGCTGATGACACCAAACTGGGAGGAGTGGTGGATACACCGAAAGGCTGTGCTGCCATTCAGCGAGACCTCGACAGGCTGGAAAGTTGGGCAGAGAGCAACCTGATGAGGTTCAACAGGGGCAAGTGCAGGGTCCTGCACCTGGGGAGGAACAACCCCATGCATCAGTACAGGCTTGGGGCTGACCTGCTGGAGAGCAGCTCTGCGGAGAGGGACCTGGGTGTCCTGGTGGACGACAGGTTAACCACGAGCCAGCAGTGTGCCCTGGCTGCCAAGAAGGCCAATGACATTCTGGGGTGCATTAGGAGGAGTGTGGCCAGCAGGTCGAGGGAGGTTCTGCTCCCTCTCTACGCTGCCCTAGTGAGGCCTCATCTGGAGTACTGTGTCCAGTTCTGGGCTCCCAGTTCAAGAAAGACGAGGAGCTACTGGAGAGAGTCCAGCGGAGGGATATGAGAATGATGAGTGGACTGGAGCATCTGTCCTATGAGGAAAGGCTGAGGGAGCTGGGCTTGATTAGCCTGAAGAAGAGAAGGCTGAGAGGGGACCATAGAAATGCTTATAAATATCTGAAGGGTGGATGGTCAGGAGGATGGGGCCAAACTCTTTTCAGTGGTGCCCAGTGACAGGACAAGGGGCAATGGGCACAAATTGAAGAATAGGAAGTTCCGTCTGAACATGAGGAAGAACTTCTTCCCTCTGAGGGTGACGGAGCACTGGAACAGGCTGCCCAGGGAGGTTGCAGAGTCTCCTTCTCTTTAGATATTCAAGACCCGCCTGGACAAGGTCCTGTGCAGCCTGCTGTAGGTGACCCTGCTTCGGCAGGGGGGTTGGACTAGATGACCTACAGAAGTCCCTTCCAACCCAAAACATTCTGTGATTCTGTGATTCTTTAACTAGGTACAGTAAACTACCACTAATACAGTATACTAAGGGGATCGTTCTATAGTGTAGGCAAGCTGATTTTTTATACCAAGCATGCATTTTTCTTTTCTGCATTTTATCCTATCATCTCTACCCACCTTGAATCACTGTAACCAACTAGCTTTGTCACTCAGTTTCACAGTCTGCTTTCAGACAGCAGTATCTTCTGTGGCTTTTTGCTTGGGCAAGCCGTACCTTTTTAAAGTTAATTTAGTCTTTCCTTGTAAGTTAGTATGCATCTAGTCTCCGAATCACTTTTGCTGCTCTTTTCTTTCTCTCTTCTTTCTTTCTTGTCATTTTTTCTAGTTGTAGGATGCCAGAACGGAATGTGGTATTTCAGGTGTAGTCACCGGCGCTAACAGGGAGGGAAAGTATCATCTTCCTCCTCTGCTGACAGAATGTGCGACCTCCACAAAAATATCACTGTCCTCCTTGTTCCTCCCACCCCCTTCCAATTCCTAAACATGCATTCCTTTCAAAACACCTGGGGTGTAGTAACCCAGGAAGATGCAAAGACCTGAGATAAAGCAGGAGAAGGCTGGGAAGGCAAAGAAAAGGAGGAAGAGTTCAGTAGAGGAGGACTGTATAAACCTACATGTGTTATGGTGGTCAAAAGCAGGTAACAAAGGATCAATGATCATGGAGGAAAAGAAGCAGGGAACTGATTCACCAGGCTTTTCAATCTTGTGTATTCAATCATACTTGTAACTAAGCGGAGGCAAATCCTAACCAGGCAGCGAGGCTGCATTTTACATCTGCTTTGTCAGATCGTAAACAACGGCACAATGTGTAAGACAGTGGAGAATCAAACCCCATATGTTCTCAAATCTGCTGAGCCTTTTAGATGCCTTTTTTTTTATACAAATGGGGAATTCATCAAATTCAATTTTCCCTACAAAGACTTTCGGTTTCAACAGACAAACATGTTTTCCTGAAAAAGGCTTTATATGGAAACACTCCCAACTCGCAGTGCTCTGCGGTTAGAGCTCCTGCACCCTGCGGGCTGAAGCCAGCCACTCTTCCAGGCCGGGGAAGCAGGGCAAACCGGGAAACACCCTTGGTACCACCAGCGGCTGCGACACCTCGGCACGGTACAGCCTGCAGAGCGCAGAGTGAGTGGGACTGTCATCTGAAGTGTGAGGAACACATTGGCCCAGATTCCCTGCAGATCTGGGTTTCTGTTTTGCAGAGCCAGCAGGGAAAGCAACGTGTTTCAGCTCTCCCTTCCTCTCCCCCACCATAGCCAGGTGACCGCCCTAACCTACGCCATCTTCTGAAAGCCCCCTAGATACCAGCAGCAGATGTCAGCTGGACCCAGCACCTCGATCCAACCACATGCCTTCCCCACACAAAATTGCAAGTTGGCCCAAAAACCAGGATTTTGGGTTCAGCATCCGCTGAGAGGAACTGCATGATGCAAGGCAGGTCGCTATGGCAGAGAGCAACACTAATCCAACTCATAATCTGCTCTGCCAACCTCCCAGCGTTGCCATCAGACTTCTAGGTTGCTGCTCCTTGAAAGGACATCCCAACTGGACAAGAACAATACACAAGCTTGCCAGCTCCAGCCTGCTCACATAAGCCACCCTGCAATGAGAATCAGAGGAATTAGGACTAATCAGAAGGCGAGTCCTTTTGGTCCCTCAAAAAGGATTATAATCAGAAGGCTTATTTTGCAGAAGGAACAGTTTTACTGGCTGCAGTGATTTACTCTAAGTAAAATTTACATAGAACTTAGTTTAGGTTATAGAATTAAACCTCAAATTGTTAAAATTAACCTAATGGAAAAAAAACATTTAAAAATCCATACAGCAGTCTATCAAAGGCAGCTTGAAAGTAAAAGTCGTGCACCGTTCCTTTGCAAAGAAACAATAAAAGCAGGATTGAAAGTTTGGCCTGACCTGTCTAAGCACGTCAAATTCTCAGTTATATTCTGATGAACTTGTAAGCAGTTATTCAATTTGGATCCTGTGGCAGATTCTCCACATGTCAGAGCGTGCAGAGCTGGAGTACAGACAGAGGGATGCACATACAACGGCAGCACCTGGAGTGCAGCAGGTCCTCTTCCCAAGTCATTTTTCTGAATGTCTTCTTGACCCCAGCTCTGGTAGCCAGCTTTGCTGGAGGAATTCACCATCATTTCCTTCTCATTAGAGTAACAGGTTTTAGCAATAAACAGCTACCAGGTATAGAGATGGATGCTTTTGAAACAAGACAAGCAGGTAAAGAGTGTCTTTTTACAGTTTCACCAGTTTTCAGTGTTGCTCATATTCAGGTGGGGGCACTTGGTCTCCTGTCGTCCCTTCAGTATCCACCTAAGGCATGCAGGTGTCCCCGAATTTACAACAGCGCATTATCACACATAACCAGTTAACATAGTGTTAAAGATCCCCAAAAAGGTTACTTTTAGCTAAAATAATTTTCTGCTAGTGCTGGGAAAATTTAATGTGTTTCCATGGTATTACAAATCAACATTCTTTTTTTTCTTCTTTTTATCAACTTTTAATATTTCAATATAAAAATGGATAGCATATAAGAAAATGCAAACATGATCTTATCTTGTATAGTGCTGAACAGCTGCATGATTTCCACGTAGATGCATAGAAAATCATAGAATTTATCCTGCGTTCTTCATATAGACAGTGAAAACCAGAACAGACGAGCAGATCATTTGGACCTGGTAGTTCTGTGTCTGTAACAAAGTGTTAAGTTACAAATAAATAAATTACTGGAAGATTGTCTTCTGTAATGCTTCAATTTACATAAAAATGAAGAACTATAGACATAAGTTTAAGTGCACCTAAAAAGAAAACCAGAACATGAATGTTTATGGGTGCAAGCAAGCGAATGCTGAATAAAACCTTCAAACAAGAATTCAAGGCAGCATTTTGTTGCCTAAGTATTTTTATGGCACCATTTTAAGAATTCTGAGTCCCGAGAGAAACAGAAGGTGTCCTTTGGAGGACCTGCTGGAACTCTCCACGTGAGGAAGCAGATGGAACTTGCAGCTTGTTCTTCCACTTTTGTGGTAAGGTATTTTTGTAGAAGAGTGTAATTCTGGTTTCTGCGCTACTGCTCACTTGGTGTATAATCTTTAGCACATCATAAATACCCTTCCAATGCCACTTCCTATGAAGTGCTGAGTATCTTCATGCAATATTGAGACAACGTTAGAAACATTTCACAGAAGAAATATAAATTTCCCTGTCAGTAAAGAAAAAAAAGAGATGATAGATATTGCATGGAGTCCTACTATTCCAGCTCCTTAGACGTCAGCTGGAGTCAGGCCACTCAGAGTCTCATAAAAGACATCCATCATTGTTTAGTATCTCACCAACGGGTTTTGTGGAGATTATTTAGGAAGGGATCCATCTCAATTAACAGCCTTAAATTTCGGTGTCTAAAATAATCTTCCAGGTTTTCCTAAGCCCAGCAGAGTGACATGGGGACCTACAAATGCCACTTTGGTCCTTGCTAAGGTGAGAGCCTTAAAAGGGGTATAGAGACTCCAAAAACATCAAGCCATGGAGTTATCACAGGTTGTCCCTATGACTCTCTGCATTTCTTTAGGCAGGTGTCACGTTTTCACTGTGAGGGAGCTGAAATACCGGAGTACCGCTTTTCACAAGCAAGCAGTTCTCATCACTGTCACATGAAGCAAGATTTAATCTTGTGGAAAAGGGCAGTCAAAAGTTTCCTCTATGATTCCAGATGACCAGCACATCACCCAGCCTGGAGCAGCAGAATCACCGAGAGACTGAAACATTGCCCCAACCCCCCCTCTTAACATGAGCTTCTCAGTCAACCTGTAGGAATATCCGCCACAGAAAGAGTTTCCGTGTGGTAAACTCTCTTCCAGTTTGAGTCCTTTGGCCAAGATGATATATTTTCAAATACTACATTATAACTCAGAAGTTTTGCATAAAGTTGATGCAAAAAACTATGAGATGAGATTCTATGGGCTGTGCAATGCAAATTCACAAATCAATCCATCGTAATAGTCAAAGCTGACCTGGAAATACAGCAGGATTTTTTTCTTTGTTTTCCTAGTTCAGACTACTAACACAGCCAGGAAATTCACTCAGTGTAAGTGTATTCACCAGAAAGTACTGTTTCGTTTTTGGAGTGTGCCTCTGAGAAAAGTTGTTTTATTTAAACAAGAAGAGAAGAGATCAGATTAACAAGTGTTTTTCTTCCTCTTGCAAGCTTTAGCAGGCTTAGCAGGTGCAATTTACTATGGGAATAATAGGAAACAATACGGAAATATTTGTTCTTTATTATTTGCATTACTGCAGCACTTGCAAACACCTGTCAGGCATCACTCCACAAATGTGGAACAAGCCAGCTGGACAGGCACAGAGAGCCAGGAGCTACCAGGACAACTCTGATCAGCACAATGAGCAGATCGGCGTCCTTGCTCCTGATTGTATTATTCCATTAAAAATGACACTGTTTGTAAACATTTCATAAAAAAGATTATGGGTATGCTCACAAAGGATTTTTTCTATGATTTATCTCAGATTTTTTGTTAGTATTTTCAGTTACCTGTTTTTAAAAGCTGTCTCCTTTTGGAAACTACCTCTTACTGGTTACTGAATTTCACTGTTGTCTAGCAGGCCAATTTGGTTTTTTTTTTTCCTTCGAGTTTTTCAAAGAATTTTAATAGATTCTGAGAACATGTCTTTCTCTTACAAAATGTGGGATGTCTTTACCTATCTACTTTCCTAAGCATTACACTAAGACAGGCACGTGGACCTGGAACGCAAATACCTTTTAACAAACTAAAAACTCCTACAGTGTGGTGCCACTGTTTTTCTAACTCATCACTAAAGCAATAACTTTCCAAACTCCCAGAACTGCTTGCGAGTCTAAGACCTCACTGCTACTTCAGCCACTCCGTATATTTCCTTTTCTCCATAATCTTCGCGTAAAGAGCATGCTGGTTTATCGGCTGGCAGCCCCTGCCTGCCACCCCAGCCCCAGGCTTCTCCGCACCAGAATACCGGCGTCATGCCAGAGAGGGGAGAACAGTCCTACAGAAACCAGTGTCTTAGCTCCTTATTCCCCAGATTCCGGGGCCAGTTTTTCTCGGGACTTCATAGTGGATTCATCTGTTCATTTCCCCTATGGCTTTTGACAGCTGTAAGATTTCTGCTGACTTTCCCGAAGAAAGGAACCTGGTTGATCGGGAAAGCAGAAGGAGCGTGACTCTGACGTGCGAGGAGAAGGAAACCTTGTGTCAGCAGTCACCAGAAAGGTGAGGAAAGCCCGAAGGAGCCACAGATCCCAAGCGCTCAGATTCGCGTCGCTGAAACTGGTTATCTGAACACGCTGGTATGTCTTCTGCGTTAATTAGATGCTATTTAACTATCTCAGAGGCTTCACAGGGCCCCAGGACAGCTCCCACCATTCATTCACCCCTTCCTCACCCCCCCCCCCCCCCCCC
>Ga0065711_1003032_pt1 | contig 72579 bp, 24 predicted proteins | sample Hoacrofraction12_FD_59098 | JGI IMG/M metagenome (GOLD analysis project Ga0065711, IMG submission 59098) | Hoatzin crop microbial communities from Cojedes, Venezuela - Epithelial fraction 12 v2 (version 2) | ecosystem: Host-associated > Birds > Digestive system > Esophagus > Crop | place... | reverse complement strand
GTAGCTCCTTGAAGAGGGCAAAGTCAGCCCTCCTGAGGTCCAGGGTTTTGATCCTGCTTATCGCCCTGCTTCCTCCACGCAGGATCCTGAACTCCACCATTTCATGGTCACTGCAGCCGAGTCTACCTCCGACCTTCACATCCTCCACCAGTCCCTCCTTGTTTGTTAACACGAGGTCCAGCAGCGCACCTTTCCTTGTTGGTTCCTCCACCACTGCAAATTGTTTCTATTAGTTTATTCTACATTTTTTCCCCCCTAAACTTACTTATACTTAGTGAAGTGAGCTGGATTCCTGATTGAAAGAAATATCTGCAGTTAAGTTACAAGAGAATTCACCTGTTCTTTGTGGTATGCAATGGTAAAAGATGTCTAATTACATCAAGTGCTTGTAAAATAGATTTGTCTCTTCGTTTTTCTTCTTGATGTTATATTGTCTTTAATATGCATGAGTACTCTTTACAGCTCCATCAGATTAATTTCTGTAGCGCTTTGTGTTCCATTGTTCCTTTCCTTTTTAACCTTCATCCACGATACTCAATTTCTTATTATTGTATTACTAACCATTTTTAAATCTTCCATTTTATTAAGAAACATGCTATTAATGGCATTATTATTAAAAATTTGCTGTTCCTATCACTAATCTTCAAAATGGTTAAGAAAAAAAGAATACACAATCAGTGCATGTCTAAATTCCACAGCAATAATACTGTCAATAATACTTCCCCACATGAAAACTGTTCTTTCTATTCCAATGCATAGAAGCAAAACCTTTACAGCTACACTTGGCTTAAAAAGAAAAAAAAAAGTAGAACCTTGAGCTTTTGATTCGAAGGCATGTTTTGATAATTCAAAAATATCTGGACTTCAGACAAGCTCTGCAACACAGGAAATTGTCTTTGAGACTGAAGGCCACATCAAGCTTTCCTAGAGTGCTAGAGACTTTAAATCATCTTTCTGCGAGCCAGGTTGCATACTAGCCATTGTTTTATTAGTCTTGTGGGTTAAAATTAATTGTTTGTTGCAGAGAGATTTGGATTTCTTTTTAACTTCAAGCCACAAGTTATTGAGACCAGAACTGGTTTTTCACTATGGGTTTTTATTATATGTATTACCACGTATGCTGTTTGGAATACAACAGTAAGAAGTACTTTTTATATAGTCAACTCAAAAGCATTAGTTTATGAGAAAAGATCTGACATGTAGTGTGTAGGTTAGTTCAACTGTTCACGTAACCACATTGTGAAATGCTGAATGCAAACCAGCTCACACAGGATTTGTTTTAATTTATCTCTGTTGGAAGAAATAAAACATATAATTTAAGACAAATTCCACTGTTTTGCTCTGAGTTTTACTAGTGCATGCCATCTAAAATGTACTAATAATGCCAAAAAATAAAACACTGAAGGTTCCTCTATTTATCCTCCATGTATCACTTATTTTGGTAATCAGGCTCAAAAATGATGGTAATTGAAATAATCCAAACCATAAATTTTGAAAGCTATCCCTTAGTACAGACCTTGACTACCTTTATAGTAGGGGGGTTTCTTTGTATCTACGTGAAAAAAATGTGTTGTCTCATGACTCTTTTTTGGTTTTTTTATACTCCACCTACAACTCCCTTACTCTTACTAAAGATTCAGATAGAAAACTGTGTTCTTCTCACTAGCTCTCCTGTTAAATAGGAAAAATGCATTTCATCTGTTGAGAAAGATAAATATGCTTCAATTATGAGAAAGTAATATTGGCCCACATTTTTTTGGACCTCAATTATAAGGGATTAATTATTACATTTATAAAGATTTCTGGACTGTTGCAATAAACACTTCTTTGTTCAATGGATTTAGATGGCAATTTACTAAGTAAATCTGCAGGCTCATTCAAATACATTTTTAGAGTGAATTACAGAAACAAATATATGGAATTCTTTCTGGACAGTGCAAAAGAAAAGGCCTTACTTTGTTGTTGTTGTTGTTGCTACCACACATGCAAACTTGGCTCTCTGAAGAGGACTCTGCCTTCATAAAACATTAATCAGAAGATTCTCTCAATTCTATCAGTGTATGAAAACAAGACAAAAGAAGCAGAACCATTTCTGTCATGATTCAGAAGGATTAATTTTCTGTAGATATGCAAAAAAAGTTGTTCGTCTAAATCTACACTCTCTGTGCAGCCTGGGGAAAGAGACAGAAGGCAGAAAAACTGCCTTATGGAAGTGCCTACTTCTTGAGGGGAAAAAAACAGGGCCTCTTTCCTGGGGACTGACTCTTGAGGGAATCTAGAGTGGCTAACTGAGACTAAACAGCCAGCTTTTGAAATGCTGGAGTGAGAACATTGTCACAGAAGAGATTAAAACTTCCTCTGAGCTGAGCAAGGATCAGAAGAACTGGCTCTGGTCACGGAAATTACCAGGGAACTGGTCCATCAGGGGTGGATCTTTGAATACACACAGTTCATAGCTCCAAAATTAATATGTTTTGTTTTTTTTTTTAAATGGCAATTACCTAAAACTAATCCTGCAGAACTACAGACAGCTGCATACCAAATGTAAGCCTACAGACAGTAAGCCAATTTGTATGACATAGCATATCATGCAATGTTGAAGACCTATCAGGGCAATAGCATTGCTACTACAGAAACTTTTTGTAAGCACAACAGTAACAAAAAAATTATTTAAACATTTACTCTTTAAGTTTGCAGCTAAATGTAGCTTTCACCTGAATGTGTGTGGGGTAATCTCACTTCACCTCCCCCCAACAATCACAGGAAGGATCACAGAATCTGAGAATTGTTTAGGTTGGAAAAGACCTTTAAGATCATCGAGTCCAACCATTAATCTTGCACTGCCAAGTCCACCACTGAACCATGTTCCTAAGCGCCACGTTTGCACGTGTTTTAAATACCTCCAGGGATGGTGACTCCACCACTTCCCTGGGCAGCCTATGCCAGTGCTTTACAGCCCTTTCTGTGAAGAAATTTTTCATAATCTCCAATCTAAACCTCCCCTGGTGCATTTTGAGGCCTTTTCTCCTGACCTATTGCCTGTTACTTGGGAGAAGAGACCAACAGCCACCTCGCTACAACCTCCTTTCAGGTAGTTGTAGAGAGCGAGAAGGTCTCCCCTCAGCCTCCTCTTCTCCAGACTGAACAACCCCAGTTCCCTCAGCTGCTCCTCAGAAGACTAGTGCTCTAGGCCCTTCACTGGCCTCATTACCCTTCTTTGGACATGCACAGAAGTTTAGAAATCTCACATTACATCTCATATTAGTACTGTAAAATATTCAAATGGAACTGTTGATCACTACAGCCGAATTTTCAGTCTGGTTTGGTCTGCTGCTTTAAAACTCTGCATGGTCCCAAAGAGAAATACCACAGCCTAAGTGAGTTCTTCTAAGAAAGGCACTTCCTTTCTAGTATTTCAGAACTTTAGGACTACTCTTGTATGTTTTTAAATTACAAAGCTGAAAGTGTCTTAAATACTCTCTGTCATTATTTTATCAAAAATGCTGATCAAAATCAAAATCAATATGCCAGGAAGCAGGCAAATCTGCTTTTAAGGCCCAAAACACCTCTGAAACCTTAGTTGTTATTCCTGGAAGAGACATTGATGTGTGACAATAATGCTATTTTTACATGCACCACCTTCTGAAGGTAACCCTGGACTGATTCAACACAGTAATTGTGATTGCTTACATATGTGCGCTAAAAGGTACCCAGCTATCCTAATCTTGTCCAACTGTACCCATTTAAACTAGTTTCTCTTCATCTTTCATATAACACAACTAGTTCCCTACCGATATTATCTTGATGCTTTTGTAAACTTTTGATGCTTTTTTTTTGCTGTTCTATTTTCTTTTTGACAAGAGTAGCTCCTTTATGCGGTTTGATAAAAGCAGAATGCTATGACTAACGTAGTGCGCGAGTTTAACCACGTTCCCAGAAATATCAATTTCAAGGATTTTTATATCTTAATTTGATAATATACTCATTTCTATGCATGTTGCACATGTTCAAGGACAAATAAGGTTTCTAATAAAGAAAGTGGATTGAACCACATGATATGAAAATTGCTAACAGCTGGAGGGAAGGTGCAGTAATGGCAACTGGCCATCATAAGACAATGTAGAAACAATGAAGAGGCAAGTAGGCGGCATCTGTCCAGAGACAGATGCCCTTGAAGTACAGAAAGCCACAAAATAATAATAGGACAGGTAAAGAAATGTAAATGGATTTTTAAAACAAAATTCCAAGCATTATTGTTATAGAATAAGCACAAGATGGAAAACTGTCAATAAATCATCTAGACAAAAATAATTGGAAAAATATTAGTAAAACTATATATCCTGAGTTATGATTTCTATCTAGAGTAGTAGCATTGCATTAAAAGGGAAAATAGGTCCCAAAAAATATCAACCAAAAATATCATCATGTTGGGTTTAATATGAAGTAGATTTTTTTTCAGTATAGTCATTTTAAGGGTACTGATTCTGGTTCATGGAGCAATCAAGATGTGGCGGCTGTTGCAGATTACCATTTCCCTGCCAAAGCCAGCAAAATAGGAAACAGGCCTATAGCTCAGCAGATTCAGTTGTGATAAAGCAAATGGAGGTTACTCGAAGGTAACCAGAATCCTTTGAGGAATATCATTCATCTCTCCACTCCACAAGAATACTCCATCCTGTACAGGAGCACTGCTTTCTGTTTTCATGGACACAGTAAGAGACAGTAGATGCAATTGTGAAGAATGTACTTTGTAACGAGGAAGTCGGAGTTCCTGGCGTCAGGCTCTTTGCACAGAAAATGACTGTCCTATGAAGCCTGGGGCTGAAAAGTGATCTCTCAAGAGTTGATCCAACCAACATTTTAGGTTTTGTGAAGCAAGCTTACAATGCAGATTCTGGTGGCAGAGAAAAGAAAACACACAGAGAGAACCAGAACAGGGAAAAGATCTTCCTACCAGAGAACCTGAAGAGTGACAGAGATGGGGAACAGCCATGCTGAAGGTCAATTGCCTAAAAGTTGAACATAAGAAAGGGCAGGAGTTGAGTGCGCCTACTATAGATGCTGTGATTGTAAATAATCTTAGCCTGTGCAATACAGCACACATACCTGTTACCAAACCTTGAACATGGAAGAGCATCTTGCTGATTTATGCTACCACATCAGACAACAAACTGAAATGGCTGAGGCAGGTGCTTGTTGTGTTCTGCTGTGTGGTGACAACCCAGGGCAGATAAATAGGCCTGGGGCAGAAAAGTAGGGATGGTAATCTCAGACAGCCATAGCAAGATTCACCCCATTGCATTTAGCGTAGCATTTATTTCAAAGTAGCCTGAACACGTCAAGGGACAGAAGACCTGAGATTCTGTAGTACTTTAGTCCTGGAAGGCTTCTGAACCCAAACGCTTCATTTCCTCCTGTGTGGGTGAGTTCACTTTGTGGATGAGTTCAGACAACACAGTCACCGGCCTAGGAACAGGATAAGCCACAGGGCACCGATTGGCTGGTGCAGCAGCTCACGTATCCGGAATTTGCTAGTGCCAGGCAAGTGCCTGGGAATTGCCTTGCTGAATTCATGAAGGTGCAAAACTCTTCCAGCTGCTGAGAGATCTAGATAGAAGAAAGTGTCAAAAATCATCCTTTTATATGCAAACAGTAGTTTGCTGAAAATGTGAGATAACAAGAGCATACAGTGATTCACAATGGTTCCAGGACTTCTTTGGATTACTGGAAGTAGCTTTCAGCTCTGTTTTTTTGAGCAGCAAATCAGTATTTCTCAGTAAGCATTCCTGATTAGAGTCATGGCTTTTTTTTTTTTTTTTTTTTTACTTTTTTGACCTTTTCTATCTGGGACATATTTGTATTTTGTGAGCTTCCAAGGATGAAAGTTTTATTTCTTTCTCTCTCCTAATTCTTGTGCGAATAGGACAAATTCTTTGGGAATGAATAGAAGCTCTTTGGCCTGTAAAACTTGCCCTTTTTTGGTTCTATCTTTCTCACATGATGTCATGCAGTTATTTTTCTGAATGACTTCAATGTGTTTGCCTCAACAAGTATGCTATTTTATTGTTATACTTTTCATCTTTTTAAAAGGAAACTTCCACCCTTTCATTTAAAAGAAAACAAAACAAACAAACAAACAAAAACCCCCACAAAACCCCCCAAACCTCCACATTTTTCTTTTCTCTTTTTCCCTTCTGGTTTTTAATAATATTTAGGAGATGTACCCGTAAGATAAGCACTATGCATCTTCTGCAAAATCAATGCTGAGACTCCTGCTACAAGTTCTATATTGAGAATCTCTGATAATATAAAGATGTCTGTAAATAATTCGCAGGCATCTTATACAATTTTCATCTTACAGTTTTTCAGAGCTGTTATTGTCACTATCTCTCTGCTCCATTACACTATTTCATTGTTATTATGAAAGTATGATTATGTTGCATACAATTATATTAGTAAGAATTAAAGAAAGATTCCCTTAAAAAAAAAATCCTACAAGAAATTATTCTAAAGAAAGGGAATTTTGAAGGAATTCTAAAGATCTCTCTAAAACAAAGATTTCTGTGGTAACTGGAAATATACAAACACAACAGACAATTCCCTCTCTTCTGGCATCACAAGTGAAGGGGACAAATTCCAGATTGCTGAAATGGAATTCTGGATTGCTAAAATGGAGTTTAGCAATCTGGAGTTTGCAACAGCAATGTGGGATAGCAAACCTCAATCTGATAAGGAGATAATTCATGACACTGACTACCTTTCCTGCCTAGCTTCTTGGTAAAACAAGTTTGGATAATCTGACTGTTGGCTTCACAGTGATAAAATAAGTGCAAAGTATTTCCTGAGAAGCTTGAGAAAAAGCACTGTGCTTCTATCATAGCACTTTTTCTCTACTAGTGAGAATTTATAATAGTATTTTGTCCCTTGAGAATATATTGAATTTAAATGGCCATAGTGTACACATTCTGCTACTTTATGGTGGATACGGTCAGAAAAAAACTCAGCAAGGTGTCACAGAATCTAGATTAGTGGCAGTTCTGAACTACTGAGGAGATGTGTCCTCTCCAAAGCAAGCACTCCATCCATACAGGGTGGCTATTTTTCAGGAGGAAACACCATATGTGTAGGCGACTTTGGACAACTCACATGGCTAGAGACTGCAATACTGTGGAGAGAGCTCCACTGGAAAGAATACCCAAGATGACTCTACAAATCTGTCTGTAATATCTCCAATGTACTTTGTAGCATTGCTTTAAAGATGGCATGTGTTATTTATATAATACTTAAAATCCTTACAAATATTCAGTTGCTATTGGCTTATTTTTAATTTCTCCACTCAAGCCCTTGACATACCACAGATGTTCAAAGGTTTGTTTTTAATCTTGAAATTATTTTCATATTTTAAAAATAAATTCAAACCCACACATATTCACCCAACTTTCTGATGTTTCTCACTTTCTGAAAACCCTATGCAACTAAAATATATCCAGTATGAATTTTAATCCACTTTGACATCGAAGATATATTCTTCTATACATTTGATTACTGATGAAATTACATACTTTTGCAAGGTCTCTTAACCAGCTTTTAAATTTGAATAATTTAAATTAAAAACATCTGAATTAAACAAACTAAACACTCCACGAAATCCTGACTATGCTTCAGAATTTGACAAGAGTTTTAATTCTTTTTTCATATTCCCAAATCACATGTACAAAATACAGCCCCTCTGTTGGGACCTCTGCTTTCTGAAACTTGTTGTTTACCTTTGTTATTTGCTGTTGCTTAATTTGTATTATCTAGTAGTGTGTGTATTTATAATGTAGTAGGTAAAGACAATGAGGAGCACTGGTAATTAAACATGAGAAACAAAATCTTTGTGCTTCTTTCACATTCTTTAATACATGTCTAGGAAAAGCCCAGGAGAAATCCACATTAGAAAGGCAAAGAGGAAAGCTGTTGTCAAAGATTCTGACTAGGCAAAGAAAGGACCCACAAAACCTAGCTGCACAAATATTTGTACTATGGGAGTGTGGTGATTCAGTCTCTCTGGTTATCAAGATAAATTATGTTGTAATGGCCACTTCTCTCATTCTCTAAGTTCTCAATGAAATTCAGCCAGCTGGTTAAAATGTAACCTTTTCCATCAGAGATTCTCAGACCCTGGTCTGCTAGAATGCTCTATGAAATAACTTCAGGTTTTTGTTTGCTTTTTTAAAATTCATGCACTTTCATTCCCACTCATGCAAAAAATAAAACATCTCATTCTGCAGGGGAAAATATAAGTAATGGAATTCAACATATACACTATTTTTGTTCATTTATAAGTCAATGTTTTATGGCAGCAATGTATGGGATTGTGTATGTATTTCTTTTTCCACTAAATTGACAAATTCTGCTTTATGTTTTCTGCATTTTTAAAATACAACTCTCTCTCCCACTACCATAAACTACCATTAACATACAAAAAACTGCTTTGCTTCTTGTTGGAATATATATCAAGCTGTTTGAATATTTATGTTGTGGAATAGGCGGCCATGGAATAATTACTCACTAAATTGCATGTTTTAAAAGAAGAAAAAATCAAAAGCACAGAAACATCTGCACCCTTTCATTTCCTTCTCTTTACTTATATTTTTCTAACATATTGAGTGTACAAATCATCTGATAAGACAAACCTTTTTAACCAACATGTTATGTATTAGTAATTTCATATTTTTAACTTATAAATCATCTTCCTATTTTCGGGAAATATACTGTTCCTGAAGAGATGTTTTCACCAAAATATTTATCCAAGACAATTAAAAAGAAAAGTGGCAAATTGGGGCTGATGCCTTTCCTTAGTCTTCTCTAATTTCCAGAATCGACTCTGATGATTATTCATCTTTCTTAAGTCTAAGGCATTCAAAATGTTAAGCATTCTCAACTACAATCTCTCATTGGAATTAAAAAGCTTTACATAAGTCAGGGGAACAGCAGCCATTCTGCAGAATCTCACTTTTATATGTATGGTAAAATGGAAAAACATCTGAAACAATAATTAGAATCCTATCCCACATAACTAGAACTGTTCAAATTTCATAGCAGGGAAGAGAAGAAAGCAAGATGTTGCTATCCTTACTCTGCTTCATGGTACAGGCGGGCAGCGAAAGAATTCGAAGCATGAAAGCCTGTAATAATTTCTGTGTTTTTTAAGAATACTGTGACAATTATACGATAGAAGACCTATTGATTTAAAAGGTTTCAAACACAGGCGGCAAATACTAACAAGACAATCAATACTATCAAAGATAAATGTAGTGAAATACATCTACCTGAGAATCACAGGTGCAGCAGGACGACAGAATACAGATCCGCTCAATGGCTCCCCTGGAAGGGCTTCCAGAAGAGCAGGAGGTAAGATCCCAGGGTGATCAGTAGCTCTGTAACATTTTCAACTTTTCCTCATCTACAAGGAACAAGAGAAGACAGTGTCTCCAGTGCTACCATGTTGCAGTGAATTAATCTCTCTACCACAGCTTCCAGCTGCCTCTTTCTGGGGTTAATGTTCCTTCGGAGTCCTATTTCTGCTAATTAAAGAGGGTACACCAGCCTAGAGTGAGCTTTGGTACAGCATGTTAACTACAATAGTTTTTATTTGCTGCATATGAACACGGTTCAGTGATGGAATCCATATTCTTTGGAGGATTCACAAGTAAATACTTCAAATAAGTGTTACAAATCAGTCCACAGATGTTCTCTTTGCTGTAAAGACAGCATCTTCTCTCAAGGTGTTGGCTTCTGATTGCAATATCACTGCCACAAATCTCAGATAGTTAACAGTAACGTTTGTCCCAAATTATTTCATATTGTCACTCATCCTTGATAATGAACTCATGGAGAAAATAAAGAAGAGATTGGACACGCCCACCACTCCAAAGTGAAATGAAAGGCAACAGGAACTAGAGAAGGAAACAAAAAGCAAAGGAAGACTGAACATTTCATAAATTTAAAGAAGGGGGGGGGGGATAGCAAAAAATCATCAACCTGTTCAAAAAAGAACAGTACACAAAAGACATTCACAATCCAAACTCCAAGACCACCAATTAATTGTCAGTAGGTAAATACTACTAATTGTCGGTATGTAAATACTATTAGTATGTTCCCAAAAGTGCAAAGATCTGGAAAAAATCAAAGGTATCATCCTGCAGATTGTGGATTAAATTGTTAAACATGAAACTACAAGTCAGATTATGCATCTATAAAATGAATGTTGAGGTTATTCCACAGCTTATTTGTAAGAAAAAACTCAAAAATTAATGCTTACATTTTAAGACATGTATTAGAAATTGAAAATAAATGAAACAAGACCTCCACAACTTAATGGTTAAAATCAAAAATGTAATGAAATTACATCTCCCTATGGACAAAGACTAATTTCCAGGGTTCTGGACCATGTGGATTTCATATCAAATGACAAACTGGATTCAAGTTAAATCCAACAGAAGCTAAGAAAGCTTCTTTTCAAATAATGTGTTGTAGGACGAAAGTGAAACAGTTGATCTCATTCAGGTAAGAAACACAGAAAGTTAGACAGTAATTAATGCATGCCAAGGAACAAACAAAAAGCAACTAGCTTTGGGCAAGCGTAATCAACTTACTGCTTTTTGGGAGAAGAACCAGCCTGGAATCTTATTCTGCGAACTCAACAGCAAAGTTGTACTAACTTTGGTTAGAGCAGAATGTCAAACCAGATTCTGTTCCAGGACAGAAATGTACCGACACAAAGTTATGTTTTTATTGAGGTAAACAGAACATTACTGAAAAAGGCGGTATTTAGATGCAGGCTTAAGGCAAGGAAAAACTTCAGACAAAAGTTTGGCTATAGCTACTATGAGAACTGGAAAGAAGTAAACTCACAGAGTTCTCCCAAGATAGAGAGAAAGAAGATAGAGGAAAAAAAGGAGAAGTATAATCAGGCACTTCACATACATTCTTTTTAGATTATGTAGAAATTAAATTCAATTTTTGCAAAAACCTCATGACATCCTGAATGATGCTAGATGTACAAGTTTAAGTAGTAAAGTAAGTAGAAGTAAATGTACTTGTATTCTTTTCTCTAGTGCTGCATTTCTACAAGTAAAGTAGTTGCTGCAGCCAGCTCAGGGGCTGCTGCTATTGCTGGCTGTTGTGTTCATGTCAATTTGGGAAGACACGTGCCGCAGTGACAGGTGGTGAAGTAATGCTGTTGCTTTCAAGTATTTCCACTGTCACCCCGAAATGTCGTATCATTTATGTACTGGAATCCAGGGCTCTTTTAAAGACCTGATGGGAGAAAATTAAGTAAAACAACACAGTGCATAAATGCATGCAAGTATTGTATACCCAACATGTTTAGAATACATGGCTGTAATGTTTGAAGAAAAAGGAAATCTTGAGCAGAATTTAAACCCATACTCAGATCCACCATCCCATAACTAATGACACTTCTATTGGGTTTTCAAAAAGAGTGCATCCAATGGTCATCGGAAGCTGCAAGATGCAAAGGATGCAGCAAACTCACTGGAGTTTAATTATGGAACTGGAGTAACTTGTCAGAAAGTCAGCTATCCAAAATATTTCAAGTTACTAGAAAAACAGTATTTTCCAGAGACTGATGGGAACTTAAAAACTTTTTAACACGACTGGAGAGAGTGTTTAGCAGACCAGCAAAATAGCGAGGAGCATGCTAGAATCCCAGAGGTACCTCTGCCAGTGTGTCATACTCATTGTAAATCAGCAGTGAGAAAATAATAGTTGACTTACAGAGGATATTGTTCTACAGCATAAGCTTTGCAAAGATTCAATATGCTCAGGAAATAATCAATATAAAATTATTGTTTAAATTTAGATTAATTATAAATATTATTTTTATGTCAATAAAAATGAAAGCATAAAATCAAAAGTGTCTGGAGTTAGAAGGTAGTGATTTTTGGGGCCTTATTCTCTCCTTTATGGCACTTCACATGCTTATTCATTTCTGTGCAAACTGTAAAACTGAGATTGTCTACTCAGTATTTCCGACAGTCATTTGCACTAATTTTATCTGTTATCTAACAGACACTGGAGATACCACAAGGTGAGAGGTGACTTTTAGTTGTTGATTCTCCCTTGCAAGTTACACATGTAACTTTTTGTGTGCATTTATGCATTTATGTGTGCTTAGGAGATGACTGGAATTTTGCTGCCTGAGATTTAATCCACTGCATAGTTCTGTCTGAATGATGAACTCTTTCTGCTCTCAGTTTAAGATGTAAGCACCCAGACTGCTTAGTCATAGCATGGTGAGGAACTCAATATTTAAACAGAGTAATCATAAATAATGAATCACCAAAAATGTTAATTATTAAAAATGATTAAGATCTCAGGAAGGTCAACATTAAACTGATGTTCCCAGTGAATTACTTCTTTAAAAAAAAAAAAAATTCTTTTTCAGACATCTAGGTTCTTACAAAAATCCTAAATTACAAAAGCATTACACTTAGTACTTACTTAATAACATACCACTACAAGGACTGACAGGAATTACAGAGAGCAGAATTAATGCTAAAGCCTTGAAAATAATTCATTTATACAGCTACCTTATTGTATCTCATGTAAGATGGTTTGCATGTAAAGATGATACTGTAAAGAAAAATTTCTAACTCACAGATACAAAGAAAAGTTCAGAAGTGCTGCATTTCAGTCGTTTTGGAGAATCCCTCAGACAGGTTATGTTCCTTAAACCATCATAATCAGGTATAACTCTCATGTCTCATAACTCTCTTAATAGCAGGTGAAAAGACTGAGTAACTGCAAGTGCTTTACAGCCATTAACTGTTGGTAACACCAAGTAAGGCCAGCCTTTTACACACTGATCTTTTTTGATGCTAGACACATCTACAGCGTAGGTTGGTAACTTTTTATGCTAATTCCTGAGAATAAAAACTGGGGGAAAAACTACTGCAGTTCACTGCTGAGCATGTGAAATTAAGCTGCTATTTGTTAAATTTTAATGTGCAGAGCTGTGAACTGCAATGACCGCAAAGCCAACATTCCTTTGGCTCTGCAGCCCTGTTCTGGGCCAGGCACTGCCAGCCTTGCAGAGCAGACAGATAGGTGCAGTAAACTCTTTAACCAGCTTGCCAAGAAATTCATCTACTGGGGCTTTCCATCCGTGGTCAAACACTTCAGAAACAGCTGTGACAGTTTGAAGATGTTACTTCTTTTACTAATTTTTTACCACCCTCAAGTCCCAGTAAGTGAAATGGACTTCCTGAGCCAGTTAGGTTCGGTTGAATCACCTTCAACAACAATTAAAAACGATTGAATTCAGTACGCCGCTAGGTCTACACTGAAAGGTACCTGCAGACTAGTCACGCTCAGAGCTCGAAGGGGACAGGGCGGACCCAACAGCTCTGTGGAGCTGGTGTGCAGACACTCCGTGCGGAGAGAGGTTATGGGAATAATTAGGGAATAGAATTATCAAAGATTTTGTTAAAATTCAGCAAGCAGAGATCATACTAGGAGTTATGCCCAAAAGGGTTAAAACTTGGTTAAATACATAGATTGTTCACAGAAATAACAAAAAGCACATGCTCAACAGACAGGCCACTTTCTTGCCAACACCAAATCTCAATTCCAAGCCTTTGGGTCATTCCAGTATTTAGAAGAAAAAAGTTGCCAGACCTATTTTTTTAACGAGGACAATAAAGAACACTGGCCCGTAGGCTTAATTTAAAAAAACAAAGAAAACCCCACAACAACGTTAAAAAAAATGTTTACCATGTTTACACTTGAAATACAAAAGATATCTCTTCTATGGTCTCTCCTTTTTAATAGTTAATGTATTATTAATGTAAATCATTCTACAAACAAAGAGTGGATTTAAGTTTACTTTCTAAGTTTTGTTGTTGTTGTGTTTTGGGTTTGTTTGGTTTTTTTAAGGATTTCTATGGTATTCAGAATTAGCTCACCTAAGTCCCAGGCTATCACATCTGGATACTAGTACGGCAACATAACTTCTAGGAATACTTATTTAGAATATTTAAATGCTTGGACCAAGTGCCATAACATTAATCCTGCACAATCTAAATCTTAAAATTTGTTTCATTCTCAATTATATTCTTTGTATACAAGAAATATATTTAATGTTATGAGATTACAAGCAGATATAATAAAATGTACACTGATGTAAAATTAGAACACTTGAAATTGCCTCTTAGTAATTTTTTCTTCTGAATGCTCTATTGTACATTAATTAGCATTCTTCACTCTTTGAAACTCAGTCATTGGATATCTGAGAAGTGTCACAGAAGATATCTGAGAAGATAACCTGAGTTTTAGCTGATAAGTTCACATGTACCTCAGTCTGGAAAAATCTAAGTAAAGCAATGTAATTTTAAAATGGTCAACAGGACAGTGAAAGTATGGATGATGGAGCTAAATGAATACAATGACCACTACAATACAAAAAAGAAGGTTGTGGCTTCAGGGGTGACAAAAGTCAAAATTATGCTTCCAAGCCTCTAGCCTTCGTGTGCTTAGAAGGTAACATCTTTTTATCTATGAAGTATTATCAAATAAGACTTGGCTATTTTGAGTGATGAAAAATAGTAAACAAAGCATGTAGAACTGGATTATTCTTAATGCATCAAGAAATACGCTGTGATAGACAAGGGTTGATGCTGCTCAAGACTTTTATGATGTGCTCAAAGTGATCTTTTTTAAAAAAAAAACAAAAAAACAAACTACCAAAAGAATACTTTAGAATTATAGAGAATAAGTTTCAGTGACAGCCAGAAATCTCTAATCCAATCACCTGCTCAAAGCATGACTAACACTGCAGTTGGAGCAGGTTTCTCTGGCACATGCCTAGTTAAGCTTAGATTCCACCCACCCCAGCCTTTTCTGGTGAGGAAAACACCCTCAGTGTCTCCGTGCATGCCTGGTTCCAGTCCCCTTGTCTCCTAGCTGGTCCTCTGCCGGTCTCTCACCAGCTTGTCAGCAACTCTGGGGAGCCCAGAACCAGACACAGTGCTCAGATGCAGCTTCGCAAGTGCTGGTGACAAGGGAATAATCACTTACCTTCCGCAGAGCCAGTCATTTCATCACAGAAGCCGACCAGGTTGGTCAGGCACAATTTCCATGAGTACCTTGCCTGCTGAGACTTATGTACACTCTCACAAAACTAAGCTACGAAAATGCTGATTATTTTAAATGTTTGCAGTTCAATAAATAGCATCTATATTAATTTCAGATACACGTTATAGGTTTGTTGTGGAAAACTTCAAGACACTTTCACAAACTTCTTGTCAGTTTATCTTATGAGCAAGCACTGAAGTGTTTAAAACAAATCTGGAAAGATATGGAATAGGCTTTTGTTGCATCAGTTTTCCTCATGTTTCTGATTTCTCCTGCTCAGAGAAGTACTGGCTCTATCTTTTTAAGATTTATATAAAACAGCTGCTGTACTTGTAACTAACCCTTCTAACTTAGAAGTTATGTGGTGTGTCGGTTCTCACTTTTTGTATTTTATTCCACTCTTAACACCTGTTTACATACTTTGCACAGAAGCAGCAGTCAGGTGAAAAAGTATTGTGTGAAGTGTAGAATGCCACCAGTACAGCTTGTAGGTAAAATACTCAAAACTGTTAAGAAACTGCATTTGAAACAGCCTATGTCACAATGTGGGAAACACATCCCTCTACAAAGTACGAATCCTGGTTGCGGTTATGAAATTGCTGTATCATTAAATACCTCAGAGGATGTGAAGTCAACCATATGCTGTCAGGGCTGAGTCATATGTGTCTCAGGCATGGGACTGTGGAAAACGTCCCACCCTAGCAGCTCCCGTTCAAGAGGAAAAATAAAAGGACAATGGGGCGCCTGAGCCAGGCAGCAATCAATTCACCCAAACTCTTCCTGCAAGCCAGGGTCTGGAGCTGTGGAATTTCCCCAAAAACTGAAAGGAAGATCAAATGTAACGATTGGACCTCAAATACTAAAGCGTTTGGGAAATGCCATGAATCACAGAGAGACAGAGAGCTTGTGCATGGAGAAGGAACAGTGAGGCGTGCTTTGCTAACTGTGGGCCAGCCAAGTGAGAAGGAAACTGGCTTCAGAATTCTGTCACAGACATGCATGCAACATAATTCAGAGAAGTTATGTACAGAAATGGGTGACACGGAGCACACAGACTATGCCCAAAACAACATTCAAAACTGACGAGGGGAAGTATACACAGTATACTTAGTGTTTGCTCATCTGTATGATATTTTCTGCCATTTAATATAAAAAATAATTGATTTTCTGGAATTTTTACAACTGTGCTTGTCTACTTCAAGTATTGCATGCTTCTAAGAGGTGAACTATAAACCCTGAGCAAGTATAATGGGGGCTAAAGGAAAAGATGTGCTTAATCTTTCAGAGAACCTAGGGACACAGCTGTCAGTACTCGGCCTTGGAGAGGGGGGGGCATGTGCAAGTAGCCAGTAAAGTCTCATGTTTACCAAGGAATAGAAGACAAATAATCCTGACTGGAAACTGAACCAGACAGAAACCGGCTTCCCACTCTGCTCAGACAAAGCTTAGAGGCGTATGGGCTTAGAGAGCTAGAATGGAAACAAAGCAAGCCAGTACATTTCCAACTGCTGGGACACTGTCAACCCCGTGACACGCCTGTATTTCTTCTCACAATTGAAATTGCAATTGAAAATTGCAGGTCAGTTGTCCAATTTTCACTTTCAATAAAATTTAACGTAGTTATGATGATTTTAGGAAACACTCCATGCAGTCATACTTAGAAACAGCTCTGTCTTCCTATGTTCTTAGCCAAATACCAGAGGAAGATTTCCTGTCTAACTAGTGAAAATAATGCCTAGTGAAAATGTACATTCTTCAGTATATTGTATAATTACACCCAAGCTACTAAACTAGACAACATTCAGAGCTGTTTTCTTAACATTATGGGTAAACTAATTCTTTCCTCGACTTCTTTACTCATAAGAATTATTTGACTGCAGCTTTTCAGGATAATAATTTAAATTTTTAATATTTTCAGCTCCTCTTCATTATTATGTATTTCTAATGTGTTCTTAGGACAAAAGTATGAGGGTGCATTGTCATTGTTGTCTTTTTTTCTGGGTGGAGAACCACAAGCAGAAACTTTGGAAATCACACATTAAAACAATGTTCAAGTTAAACCGTGTCCACATAGCTCTGATGGCCCTGCACTTCAAAGTGCTGGCAGGCCATCAGGCAGTATTCTTCCAAGCTTTGCTTGACTTCCATAGTGGTGAATCATGGCCATAAAAGAAGCGGTGTGAATGTTGGACCTTTTTTTTCTCCACACAGGAAACTATAAAACATTAATAAAAAAGAAGATCAAGAGAGAACTGTAGAACTGTTCTTCAGTGAGATCTAAGTGGCCAGTTTTTTCCACCTGGGACATCCAGTCAAAACATTTGTTATTAGAGATGCTCACTGTGACCTGCGTGCTAAAATTCCGGGTACAGACTGAAGTCACTCCTAACTCTTTGATAAATCCTGACAAACAAGAGAAACCCTTTATGTCACCAAATCTGATGAAGTTTGGTGTAACTCACTGCAGAGCATGCTATTTTCTCCTGGGCTTATTACTTAGAAAAAATTTAAAGTATGGCTAAATGCTTCTCACTTAGCTCATAGAAAATTCAATGTTTTGTAAAATTAGACATCAAAGCTAATGAAGGAGGTATTAACATATATAATGAATTTGCCTTACTGCAAATTCCGATACAGAGTTTATGAAATCTTTGTCTTTTCTTTTGAATGGCATGTCCTCAAATAAAATTACTCATTCGTCCAAACTTTTAAAAGCAACGCATTCTTTAAACTATATGGAAAAAGAAAACTGCTTGCAAAGTCTTGTTTTGTAAAATAGTTCTCCAGAAATATTTCCTCTACAGCATTTCACTTTTTTATGCAGAGACATAAAACTGATTTTTATTCCAACTATATAAAAGAAGGTACTTATTTCGGTATAGGATAGGAGATGCTCTATCAAATCCCAACATCATACCTCTTTCTTAGAAGAAAAAAATACTTATGTAAAGCACATATCCATTTAATTATAGTAATATAGTAATTATAGTAAAATAGCCTAGTACTAATGCTCAGAATAGTACAGCATGCGTTTTAATTTTTTTCTTCATGGATATGTACTTGAGAATACATTTGACTTTGAGGCTTGAATCTCCAGGGAGAAAAATGAGGAAAAACAAAGCTCAGTGAAATACGTAGTTCAGATATCTTTTGGAGCTCCGTGCTCATTTAGAAAAAAGCCCTTCACTTCGGGATGGCAAAGTCAGAATCTGAGATCTTTCACTGAATGACCACATTTGTATGCCAAAAGCATGCAGCACCACTAGTTGCTGGGTACTGACTTTCAAAAAATCTGTCTTAAAGAACACATAGAGTCTGGTATGAAAATATTAGGAAATACAAGACTTTTGTGCAACCTTAGATATCACCTTCTTTGTCCAGTCTCTTCAATTACCCAACAAAAGGACGGTTCATCTCAAGGCCAAATTGAAGTTTGTAACAAAAACCCCAAACCTTTCCTTTGGAATATTTCTATCTGTTTCTTAATATTTTAATTAGTAAGAATTTATGAAAGACATTAAAGCTTCCCTATTCCAGCCACAAACTCTATAACATCAAGTCTCACAATGCAATTTTAAAAATAAAACCAGCAACTTAATGATACTCATGAAATCTTTTGGTGTTTTGTCAGATAGTGCAAAGAACACCTGTAATTCCATACTGTGAAATGCCTGTAAGGTGGGTTTTTTAATTAGTTATGAAAATTATTAAAAGCAAATCATAACAAGCAACTGCAAACACATACTATGTAGGACCAAACAACAATGAATTGCTTGAAGTTTCATTTCACAGAGACGCCATACTGTTTAAAATGTTCACTTCATACAAATCTAAGTAGATGTAAACACTGATTTTAATTTTTTCAGAAATAAATAATGTTAGCATATTGTGCACATCTAGTGACAAATTGGTGGGCACAAAAGGCTTTAAAGTGAAAAAATCTCTAAATAACCCACAAAATGAAAGAAAAATGTAGCATAACTGGAGTAAAAACTAATGAAAAAAAAAGAATGCTGGGAGTCAACCTACCACAGGCTCATATTTTACATATTTATGTTAAAAACATCATACCATAATGATGTAACCTGCAGAATTTCTATCACCTGTAATTTTCCTGTGAGCATAACAAACCGTATTTGTGACAGATGAAAAACTTCCACTTCTCTTTCCGTTACTTCAGAGAACAGCTCTATGTTACAATACAAATCATGATTAAGAAAAAAATTGAAGGGATTGAAGAGATTTATTTCATAAGATTATATACTGTATACTGCCATACGTGCTGCATGTCACCTTTTAGAGTAATAGTGTGTCCTTATTAAATTTTCTACAATGCATTACAAAAAGAGGGTAAGATAGAAGTGTTGATCCTTCTTAGCAATGAAATCCTATCAAGATATAATTATGTTAAGTAGCCTAGTAACTAAACACAGCGCTGTGTAACACACATTTGTTCTGGGTGAACGTTTCTGAAAAAGAAACAAATTCATCTTTGTTCCAAAAAAATTTGTGCAAATTACAGCAACAAATGAGTTGGTTTTAAAAAGTTATATAACCTAAGGTTTATTCACAGGAATTAAATTTCTTAGATCAGTATCTTTCTAACCTGTTCACATCATTCTAAATTATCACTTATCTAAACTTAATGGTGAGACACGAGAATTACAGTTCTTTCAAAATACTGTTTTATTATCAGAAATAAGAGTGCAAGGTAGATTAAAGCTGAACTGGGCTCACACGTTAACAGTTTTCACATCTGGAGAAATGTCTTTTATAAAGTGATCTGGCAAAAGTAACTAAAGTTTCTGCTACTGGGCTGATCACCGCCTCTTCTGCTCTTTCTGTGCACTGGGACAAGGCTTAACTCAGCCATCCCGCCTGGACTACTGCAGGCAGGCTTGTGCCACACCTGCAGCTAACCAGAGTTTCAGAACCTTGTATTTATTCTGAAATAACCCAGCAGCAATCTAGACTGCTCTATTATTTGTTCCAGCCACTCATGACCCACTGATTTTGCATCTTGACTCAGCAGATTACATTTACTTCTGTCAGAACTAAACTAAACTGAAGAGATTTGTCTATTTTTTTAAGGATCAATATCATCACTGTCAAGTTATTCTCCTGTGTTGCAAATCAAGTGTTGCCGACACGAGCATTTCAGAGGTTGGTTTTATTTTGTTTTGTTTCAAAGTGAAGGTAACAATTATGGCATTGCTTTTCTGAAGCATGTTTATGCTGGTTTTCTAACTGACAGATGCTTTCCTATTCCAAGAGGCCCAGAATCAGTTATTTAAATTAGTCCTTCCGTGTTAATATATGTTAGGACTCAGACACCTGGTGGATGCCAGATTACCCATCCTCCTTTACTGATGTTATTTAATTTTTTTGCCCCATTAGTCACACCTTATTTCTTCAGAAATAGTTCTGGCTTTTTGTATCTGCAAACCATCAGTCAGTTATCAAATTTATCCAAAAGATAATATGGTAATAATGTGGAGTTAGACAAAACTGAAAAGCTTATATTTCTCATTTTTTTCAACTACATAAAGTACTTCAAAACTGTACACCACATACAGTACAAGTGTCTGCTTTCAGTGGAAAAAGCTTTAGATGAATTACCCTTCTGTGCAAATCCACTAATCCCATTCTAATTTCCAGGAGAGCATTAAGCAAACCCTCAGTTAGAATGGTTAGTCAATACTGATAATTGTACGAATACAGATGTTGCTTTGCAGATTCTAGTACCTGTATTACCTTACTTTCTCATTATTCTTAATAGTTGATAATATGCTAGCATCACTCATTAGTTGGCAAGAAGTTCAGGCATGAAATACTAGTTATAAACCCAAGTAAGACCTGAGTTCTAGCAAAGATACATTATTATAGAAGGATACATTATTATTGGGAAGGAATCTGAGGAGGTGACACAGTTCAGGAGACACTAGATTGTCACTGTCTCTGAGCAGAAAGATCTCAAAAAGATGAAGACATCCACAGTAGGGTATCAGTTCCTGTTCTGCCCAGCCAGTGTTGCACCATTCAACCTACAAGTGCTGCTGTACACCATCTACCTGTGACTACAACTCACTTTGCAGATGAACATGCATTTGGTTCCTTGGAAATAATCGTTACCTGATGACTTTAAATTATTATTCTGCAAAAATAGAAAGAAATACATTTTCTGAAATACCAGTTACATACAGGAAAATACTGTGATTTGGTTTTAAGTGAAGTCTTACAGCGTGTGCAAGCAATATGGACTGGATGGACAAAAAGATTTAGTGTTGTCGGATACAGAAGTCCAAAACTGCTGGTCCTCTTATTCACCTGACATCAGTAGGAACTGAAAGTTATCACCACGACTTATGCATCTAAACAGATTTCAAAAGAACTCAAGCTGAATATCTATGAATCAAAGGCAAATAAACAAATAAATAAAAATAATCCCAAGCTTTATTAAGCATACTATTCCCAGGAGGGAGAGAATGGTGCCTCCAAGACATAAGGTTAGCAACATGGATGAATTCCAGGTTGATCTTTCCCTGCTCCTTGCCAACAGATTATTTTCAGGTAGAGCCTGAGTCACAGAAAGATGAGAACAACCACGCTGATCAGCTCTGACCAGCGCAGAAAGACAGCTGCCAGGGGTCTCATTTGGGAAATACTAAGCTTTTATTGTGAATTAGTTATAGCTAATGACAGGTTTCAAGGTAGTTTTTATGATGACTAATGTAATGCAAGTGTCTCTGTTGATCTTGGTGGAACCATAAGTGATTACCTAATGGTAATTTGTTTGGAGAAAGACAAATAGTAAGGAAAAAAAAAAGAAAAATAGATAAATAAATAGACCATATATATGATCTACTCTTTCAACTGTCAGTCCTGTTCAAAATGTTGGTTTTATTTAATAATATTCAAAGTAAGCATTAACCTACTAAACAGTCTTCGGTAGACTGGAGTTTTACTGTTCGTCTCTTTTCTAGATTAATGCTGAAAATTAAAGATGGTGAAAATGTAAAAGTAAAGCTGTAACATTTCAAATAAAATACTTCCCATTTCCAGTGGACATGTATCTGTACTAAATGTGTTTGCTGTTGACAGGAGCTGATGAGAGCAAAATGGATTCAGCATTAATTTAGGATTGTTTGAGACATACATAACAGAATATTATGCCAAAATCAGATGGGAACAGAAAAGCTCCTTAGAAAATACAGCTATGCTCAACAATTTCCATGAAGTTGTTTTTTGGCACCAGAAAGATTCCTATGACCCAATTTCCACCTGCTTATTGGTTTTATATACCATCCAAAGTAAAGTACCAAATGGGAAGCAAAAGGTAACAAAACATGAGTTTTTTAATAGTTTGACGTGTGTATGACATGATTTCTCCACTTAAGAAAAAAAATAATTACGGGATAGGAAAGTGATGGAGACCGTGTACATTACAGTTCTTTAGGGAACTGTGATTTAGGAGACTGACCGATTCTTGTTTTGACAATTTATAGCAGGAAACAAATAAGCACAGAAATTTATGGTAGTTAGTATATGAATCCCAAGACTCATATATCCCTGCTTGTGGGTTTCACATAATTAGGAATACGAGTCAAGAATTCAAGAACAGGTAATGTAGACACAAATATTAAAATCAAAGTCCTAGATAATTTTCAAACTGATGGCTTCGTAAGGGTTTGGTTTATCAAAATAAAATTTTGCTTAAGCTTGTCAGAGGAAGTTTGTTTAACTGAAACCCTATTTAATAATTTCTATTTGTATATGTGCAAAATAGTTCAAGCTAACGCATGGTAAGTTAGTAGATTTCATGCTGCAAATGTGACACGACATTGGCAAGTGTAACAATGGCAAAGTTATAACATTTCAAACAGAAAATTTCCCCAGGAGATAAGAACGATGTCTTAAAAATCTGGGGAGAAGCACACTGGCGACTCTCCCTTGTGTACAGCCTTTCAGCCTTTCAAAAATCTTTATCTCAGTCTCTTTCAGCCTCCTAAGAAAGGTCAATAATCAAATCCATTCAAGCCACTTAAATTGCACCTGTTTGCAGAAGGCTTGAACTCTAACTTGTTCTCTGAAGTTGATTTAGTTTCCAAATATCTCATTAAATACTGTTATTTATTAACCCAGTCATTTTGAAGATCTATTGGTTTACATAAATTAAAATTAAGCTGAACCCTAAATACATTTGCTTTGGGTGTTTTGTATATTAATTTTGTCTTTTTATTAAAATATATTTAATAAAAAGCATACAAAGTCCACAAAGATGCACTTTAGAATTTTTAAATGGAAGTCAAAGAAATTAAAGTGTGCTTTTGGGAAAGAAATATTAAAACCAGCATGTGCCTGTAGTAAAAATTTTCAGGAAGGTCAGACCAATGAATCTTTGGAAACCCTGGGCTTAATGTTCTAATTAGCTCATCCAGAAATACAAAGTAACTTTTTACATCACTTGGCTCTTCTGCAAGTGAGGATGATATTTTCTTAATTCCCATTTATTGATTAGATATTCTGATGCTTTAGTAATTGTTAGCAATCAGACTGTCAAGGAGAATTTGCTTTGTAGTTAGAAATTATTTAAATTATTATTTAAATTAAATTATTTAAATACACTTCCTGCCTGCTACCTTAAATTAAAAGGAAAGGTTGCTATTTAAAATCACTCTGATGTTTTAACTGCACTCATTTTGATGTATACCTTTATCATAAGGGACTTCATGTCTAACATTCTGAATTCACAGTAGTGAATTATCAGTCACAAGGTCCAACTCTGTCGCATATGTCCACCCATAAAATCCAAATAATTTAGTGTCTGCATGGGTGAAAGGTTAGTCTGATAGTTTTTATTACAATTTTTATTACAATTTTATTACAATTAGCTCACCTAAGATGTAGCCATCCCTTTACAGAAGATGAGCAATTCCTACAATACAGTTTTATAGCATCTTCTTATTCCCTGAACTTGGAAAGAGTTTTGATTCCATTTATGTGATCTACACTAAAGAGACCAGCTAAAGATTACTTAAAAAAAAAAAGGTATTTCTAATCCTCTTTGAATGTTTAAGGAGAAACAACCTCGAACAGAAGTAAGCATCCTAGGTGGAGTTTCAATACTGCAGTTCTATCAGTCTTGCTCAGTCACACTCGTCTTTTCTGTCTCCCCCTTTCTCTACCTCCAACGCTGCACAAGGTGTTCAGGTTGCTTCCCATCCACACTCCATTTCCGGCAATGTCCTTTGTCCCATTGTCGCACAAGGGTCCAGCACTAGGACAAGAAATATTTCTTTAGATGTTCCTGGGGTAGTGAAGTTATATGCATGTCCACATACTACTACTTCTGTCAGGTTTCAGTGGGCATGAAGAACAAAAGCTGAAACTTGAAGCAAACGAGTCCCTAGTTCACAGCAACAGTACAAATCATATCGCTATACGTTCAAGAATAATCTATGACAATGCACAGCCTTCCTACATGAGCGTAAGCAGATATTGGGGTGGCTGAAGTCCTGCATGGGGACCAGGGCCTGGAAATTTGAGGCTGCTCTTAGGTGTCTGCAGAGGCCTGATCTGCTGGTTCTTCCAGGTCAGGTGGCCTTTCACAGACACCTGCTGCAATGTCACCTTTGCCTCTCTAATCCTAAACCGTGAGCTCTCAGCTGGCTCCTTACCCATCCCCAGGCAGAGCCCCATGCACGTCCATGCAGGAAACTATAATGCCAAAGTCAGACTGCACAAAAATCCCCTTCTTACCATACACATTCAGTATTTATATCGCAGCAAAATACTTTTAAGGTTTATGTTGTATATTTAAAAAAAAAAAGTGACTCATGTATGTTCAGTTTGGCTAAATTAATTATTTTGGACCAAATTAAGTTCAAGTAATGACTTGCTTGAGGTGCTTCTATTACAGAGTGAAATATTACACTTTGCAGGCAATGCATATAATACATGAGGAATTATATCCTGAGCAAATTAAAAATATCTTCATAGTTTGCTACCTTTCTTTCTGAGCCCCAGAGACTTTTTCTCTAAATGCAAGGAACTCTCCCCAAGTCCAAACAAAGTACAAGAGAAAACATTGTGTTGGAACAAAATAGAACAAAGACTTTGTTGAAACTTAAAAAAAAAAAAAATCTTGAAAGTGAAATTAATGTTGACATTTTCATTCAAAAATAAAACTATAAGAATACAAAGAGAGCCTGAATGGAAGTTGAAATAAAAATTAAATTGAAGCTTTGTTTCTTCTTTGGTGTGTTCTCTGTTCCACACAAACTCAAAAGCAAAAAAAGGAGGGCAAATTAGATTGTTGCAAGAAGATACTTCTGCTCAGGAGAGTTCAAGGAAAAAAAAAACAACCCACCTAAACCCACTCCCAAAACAAACAAGAAACCCCCCCCAAATTCAACTTACCTCTATTTTTAATGTAATCAGAGCAATACAAAAGTGGACTGGACCTTAGGGTCTTGGTCTATCTGTTACGTTAGACTGAATGCAGTAGATACGAACTGAAAGAAATCAGTATGTCTAACAACACTGACTACACAAAACAGAGCAAACCTTGCTCTTTGTGCTGAGATGATGCTTTAAACTATACCAGGAAAATATTTTAAGAGAAATGTAGCAGATACTAAATGTCATTGGAAAGCATTTTTGCACATTTATTCAAGGAATAAAAAAGGAATGCCTTTTCCTACAAATACCAAGATTAAAAGGGTTTGTTGTCCCACAAACCTCCATTCCTACACAAGTACACGCTTAGATGAACCAAGCAAATCTGAACTATGATTTCAAATAACAGCTCTTCTAACTGTTCTTTTACTTCATTTCCCCTGTCTCCTCCCAGCTGGATTATTCCTGTGTGGTATTCAAGCTGCACAGAAGACCAGCTTCTGTGTAGCAGTGTAACTGCAGAGGTTACATTTACAGTGAGTTTTTATCTGCTGCAACTTAGACATGCTTTCATTGCTTACTGTAGCAAAGACGTTTCAAAAAGTAAGAATGTCTTTTTTGCCTAAGAAAACTTCCCAAATGAACTTCTGTATGAAATCTCTTGCAAAGCAATTCCCTTCCACATACACAAGGGCTTAGTACACATTGTTCAAACTAACGCTCTCGCCAAATCAACATATGCTTCTAACCTCATGCTCTCTGCTGGGAGTTTACAATACCAGGAAAAGCTGCAGTATAGGTCTTTTCAGGACAAGAAGGGGGGATGGGGGGGACACACACCATTCCATAAACGAAGACTCTATAACACAACACCATCCCTACACACTCGATTAGAACACAGAATAGTACAGTGTAGTTAAAACACTGCGGAGACAGAAGGGAGGGAAAGGACCAAGATGTAAAACATGGTATTTCACAGTGAAGACAGATCCTGGAATGACTTCAGAAAGACAAATGAGGCAGAATATCTTTTAAGTGTGTGTGCTCGCATCTGTCGATTGAAATGGAAGAAAACTGTCACACCTAATTTTGTCAAACACTTCTTAATAGATGGAAAAGTGTTAATTCCCTGTGTAGTGCTTTTATGGACAAAGTTCACAACATCCTGAGTAAATACTTATTAAATTCATATAAGTAATGATTCTTCTCATATGTGATAATGCCTCACATAAAAATACAAAATACTCTTGGATCTTAACTAAATTCAGTCTCAGAGTACTAATATCAGCTACATAACTATTACCTCCATATTACAGATGGAGAAGCTAGACACACAGATGCGTTAAAGTGAGTTGCTCAATGTCACACTTAAAACTGGCAGCTAAGCTGACGGTGACAAAAATCAGATTATCCAGTGCTGTCCTACCAGGAAAAAAAATAATTATCTATCTCAAACAACAGAGCAGCTCAGAAGTGTTTCTCCACTTTGCCAACGTTGTGGATAAATGTTGGCAGTGTAAATGTGTGGAATTTGGCATAGAGCCTCTTTCCTTACAATGTGTCATTCATCCTCATTTTTAGCACTTCAGTGGCTGTTCCTTGTAGGTGGCTATTAAAGGGAAGAAAAAAAAGAATAAACCAAAACAATAGAATACTGTTACACTAATGAAACATAAAAGTTAAGTAGAGCATCTTCTTCTAGCTTTGTAGCAGTAAAACACCTCTGCAATATCAATCAGATTAAATTCTGGAATTGGTCCACCCCTGTAATCTGTCAAAATCTTAACATTTTTGGTTTTATTTTGCTGGGCAAATGTGAAGTTCTCTCTGATATGATTTTATGGTAAACTGAAAGAAGACAAGTGCCAGTAAAATTGCCAGAGCAATTACTCTGTATAGAGCTAGCAAAAATAGGACATAATTTACTGTTTCCCCTCATAATGCCGTAAATCTTCACAGATTCACTAAATAACTAGCTTAAACTAGAAACTTTAGCTAAATACGATACTAAATTCACATTTACAAAACACTTTAAACCTGTGTAGGTTTGAGTGGCTGAGCTTCACTCTATGCACTGTCCAACCCTACAGAAATCAATGTCCTGAGATATATCCCAGAAGCTGTATAGAGTGAGTTACAATCAGAAGAATTTTATCTGTCAGGAAGAAAGAATGTCAGAACTCTGTCTGAAATTCACAAAAAATAAGTCTAAACTAATGAGAATATTAGCTTAAATTAAATGAGCTCTGCTACAGCAACATGAGCATAAAAATGCAGACTTTTTCATGAGGGAGGTTTTGTCCAGCCCATGGCTAAATATAGGTACCCCAGAAAAAAAAATCTTGAATCTCTGAGATTGGACTGATTTTTTTGAATATAAAATAAATCCTCACATTTTATCACCACTGTGGGAAAAAAAATCTGTGTCTAAAGCCACTGTTATCTGCACTGACTACACAATTTAGATTTTAATAAATATTATCTACAAGCTATATGCATTTTTAGAAGATACTTACTTTTATAAAGTCTCCCAGCCATAGCTATTTACATATAATTTCAGTAATCAAAGAAGATTTCTATCTTTTGAGAACGAGATTGTGATGCAAGAATTATAAAAGCAGTGTGAAGGCAAGCAGGGAATCCCTTAAATTGGATCTTATTCCACACTAAGTTTGAAAATACATTAGTGAACTGTTCAGGATAAATTGTATGCTGCTGTATAATCCTCCACAGAGCAGTGGAAATACAAATGAAATTAAGGACAAGAAAGAGTCATTAATCATTACAAAACCTGATGTAAACACATATCAAAACACAGATCAAAATGTTTGCAGATTCCCAGCAACCATGCATTTCAGTGTTAAAATTTAGATAAATATCCCAGTGTGGAATACAGACAAATCACTCCTGGTTATTTTCAGACAAATGATTCCTAGCAGCTTTTCAGCTTCCCAGTTTAGGATTCTGTAGAACATAGTATCCAGCAGCACGTATTGCATGAGAATTGGGCATTGTACAAGGAAACTTACGCAGCTGCTTAAACTCTGATGCTTGCATTTGTAGCTCCCAGTCAATGCAGTGCTTAAAAAAAAAGTAGTCTTCCAGGGCATGAAAGGTGCGAGAGAGTGGCAGATACGTGAGAGTGAGCTGGATCCCAGAGAAGTGCATGAACTGGCATGTCTAAATATGATTGAGTGCCAAGCAGTTTTACAGTGATTTAAACAGGGCTCAAACTCTGGGAAATGAAGGGAGAGTGGGAGACCGTGCTTTTCAACGTGGCATAATACTACTTAATCACTAAGCCATTACCTTCTCCTAATGAAATATAAGTAAAGCACTCCAGATTTTCAACTCCATTATGTAAATTCTCCAGTTATTCTTCTGTTTGGATATTTGGAATTTTATAGGGGTTGTTAAATTCCTGCTTTGGTTTTATTATTAAGCAGATACTGTGCATCTATGATTATGGATGCTTTAAATTATTTATATTACCCATTTTTTCCATTCCAGTTTCCAGTACTAATTTCAGTTACCTAAAAGCCAGCCAGAGCATGCCAAAATGGATCCACCCACCCAGAAGGATCAGTGGCATAGTTCAGATTTTCTTTTAGGATCATTCACTCTGATTTTTGTTTCACAGAAAAAAGTCTGGAATATGGCAGCACTCTGTCAGTTTGTTATCTACAATGATAATTCTGTGCTGCTTGCACTACAAGCTTTGAAAACTCATGGTGATGACTTTGTTTATTTTGAATGTGGGTAGGTGGTGGTAAGGCTCTTCTAATCTATGGAGTAAACATCTGTGTCTGTTAGGTTCAGAATATACAGAGCAAGAGCAGCAATGGAAAAAACGTAAAAGCTAATGCAATAGTCCTGCGAATTTTTCTCATCTACTAGAAGTCCCTGTATTTATATCTCACTACAGTAAACAGTTTTACTTTTTGCTTTTCTAGGTTAGACTATGTTAAACGTGGAAAGCAATTCACTTCTCCTTAGATGAAACTTGAAAATCATCTGACCATTTTGTCTGACACAGCTCTAAATTTATCTGAAATGCAAATACATTTCAGCACCAAAAAAAAGACAAAGCACAAGTGTCCTGAACATGAGTTTGCTAGCACTCAAGTTACTCAGAATACTAGACGAGTGTCAGCTTCCTGCTATTTTTTCCCAGAAGTTTCTGCAGTTGGACTGCTAGCAAATACAGCTTCAGTCAGACTTATAGGCCAAAAGGATCATTTACTCTGTTCTGTTTCCCACAGTATTGAGATGCCAATGCTTGGCATTATTCTTCCTGTTCATATCATATACCCATGTAATCACAGCCATCACATACTTACATTTAGAGCTAGATAACACAGTTTAGTATTTTATTCTTAGAATGTGCCTTGCAATAAAATCAAGCCCCGTCCCCCCAACCCCACCCCAAAACCCAGAATGGAATAGAAATTGAATATTCTGTTCAAAAGACGACTGCTAAGACAAACATGCCTTGTAGTGATGCCTCTATCTCCAAAATCTGGTAACACCATTGGTAATTATCTTTAAACTGAAAAACTTAAGAGTATATATAGAACCTGCCAGTTGTCTCAAAGAAACACACAGATAGCAAACCTAGCAGGAGTGCTAGATAAGAAAATACTGCTCACTTTTGAGCGACTGAAATTAAATGATTAAGTGAGGTGCCCAGGTTCTTATTAAGAATGTACGAAGAAGTAAGGAAAGGAAATTGTATAATACAAACCATTTGTTTTTTTAATCTTCCAATGTCTTTATTTGACTAAATCTTTGCATGTTGTTTGTTATCATAAAAAAAAAATAGATACTTGGTAAAGATTTTAATATAAATACCAAGTTCCTGACCTTTAAGAGAAGAGCTACAGGAAATAAGTAGTAACCGTAGCACTTTTTAGACTTTTACATGCATGTAAACAGTTACAGAACATGTGAGTGACTATTTATTAATTGCCCCTAACAAGCACAAGACACCTAAACAGAAGGTATGAGTCTGCTCCAGTGCAGAACATTGTTTCTCCTGTGTTCCTGCTGAGTACTCAGCACTCACAGGCAGTATTAATATAGTTGCATGTTGTACAACAAAACATGAAAACACTTTTATCCTTTCTCAATCTAGCGCTACATTTAAATCTTCACTAGTCATTTCACATGTCAAAGGGCATCACTGAACACTGCTTACATGAGGTCTTACTTGCACAAGCCTTTTCAGTCCTATTTAAGAAATATTAAATGTGCAGATATACTGAAAATTCTAACAACTAATTAACTTCTTGTCTTTATTGGTATCCTTTGTACATTTTCTCTTAGTATGTTTTAGGATTTTTTAGGTTTTGCATTAGCTCTTCAGCCTCCAAGAAAAAAACTCTTCTACTTTCCTCTGGCTTTTATAATGTTTGACAACATACTGTTCATCAGGCTGTTACATGAGCAGTTTGGCAGTGCCTCCAGCCTTGGCTTGCAAGAATTCCTTTGCACTGGTGGCAGCATGGCTGAACAGCCCCACATTGGTTCCCCAATCCTTCGCAGTATGTTAAATAGTCACCATGCCAGATTATTAATTTTATGTTCCATTTCATGTAAATATTCAGCATGTGGAAAAGGAGCGCTCTATCCATTAATACACTGAGATTACACAGACTGCCCGAGTCATAAAACAGCCTGCGAGAGGTAAAGAGACTGCAATTTCAAAACACAGTGATAATTTCAGTTCTTGCAGAGGGAAACAAGCTGAAATCTATTTGCCAAAATAAGTAATGGGGATCTAAATACTGATTACAGTTCACAAATCTACCTTAGACTGTATGCCTAAATTTGAAATAGTACTTTATGCTCAGGAGTATTTTTATCCCAATAGTTTATTCCTAAATATAAAGGAAATATACAGAAAAGTAAAACTGTATGTAGTGTAAACATTAAACATTTTTCATAGAGTTCTGAATGCAACAGTACTGCTGTGTTTACATGTGTGTGTGTTTTTCAGGAAAGTATTCAAGGAACAAGAAAGTGTTTGATTTCTTTAACATGAGTGAGCATTTTAGTAAACAGAAATAGATGAGAATGTGGTAGCCATAGCTAAATTTGGTTTGGAGTAACTTAAACTGTTGAAGTATGCATGGGAAGGAATGCGGGGAACTACCTTTATTTAAGAAATTGCAATTCAGAACAGATCACAATTCTGTCTCGTCTGAACTTCCATAGAAGCAAAACACAGAACTTTCCAAATTCCTTCTTTAAACCAAAAACCCATCTATGCCAGTCTGAAAAGCATCTACTGAAAAATCTTCTGTTCCACTAAAATACATTGGCCCGAGTGCATGTTTTCGCAAGGCAGAGTAGGAAAGCCCGCTTTTTAAGATACTGGAACACGTGTATAAAAGCTTGTAGCTCTTGCTCATAACACACATTACCCTAAGATTACATATCCTAAACACAAAAAGAAATCAGACGAGTTCTCTTCTAAAAACATAGACCTGAGTTTGAGAGTTCATCAGGTCTTTGAAAATTGTCAGACTATAACTAGGAATCCTGTCATAACACTGCATCCTTTTTTTGCCATGAAAAATAGCGCACTTGCCTCAGAAAACTGCTATTTTCTACTGTTCCTTATTAGACTTATTTTGTAAGTTGGAGTGGTAATTTTAGAAGTATCTCTTTTACAGATTCCTTCCAAGGTGAAAAAATAGCTCCACCTTGCTAACCATACTATTAGTATCAAGATATATTAAATTGAGCATCATTCTATTCTTTAGTCTTTTTATATATAAAGTTTCTTAGTTTGTAGCTGCTACTTTAAGGTTTTTAAGATAAGCTACATTAAGTTTAGTAGTACTCATACTCAACCAGCATATTATTACTGTCATCACAAGTGTTTAAAAATGTCTTTTCAGAGTAGTTGTAAGGAAAATAATACATATATGAACACTTAGACTCATTACTGAGAGAAAACTCTTCACAAAGTCTTTAGAATCAAACAAAATAGCTGTTCTTACCACAGTAATAGTGCAGTTTTTTTGAGGCTTATATAAGGAACTGTCAACCTCAAAGGCTGAATTTAGAGTAATTAGCTTTAAGACAATTGTATTTTCAGTCACTTGATGGCTTGTAAACAGATCATAGATTAGGATGCAACTGCCATGGCACAGCCACAACCTCCAGATCTTCGTGTTCAACTGCACACTAATGCCAATCACATCAGATAGGGTCACTCTGGTAATAAACCAGAAAATGGTTTGCAACAACTTGCAGACTAGAGACTGCTCATGTACAAACACAACTATCACTCATTTTAAAGAAATGAATATAAAGCCAGGGAAATCTAACTTTTCACAGTTTGGCTGAATGTTTTCTATAATGCATTTATGAATAGATGCGTTCCACATGAGTGTCTCAAGCTCGGACTGACCCATAATATGCTATAGTGCTCATGGAAGCACACGGATGCAAATAATTATTCCGTTGGAAAAAAATATTTTTTAAAGGAGCTTCATGCATATCTATTAAAGCAAAAAGATCATCTTAATTAAGAGTAGAATGGCCCTACAAATCTCAGCCTAACCTATCGCCCATTGCTCCTCATCCAAGAAAAGTGTGGCAGTATTTCTGTAAAGCACACAGGTAATGTTATTTTAGTGGAAGTTTAAAGCTACAACAGTACAATACAGACAAGTAAGTCTTTATTCATTTATTAAATGTACTGTGGAGTAACTTGAGGAACCTTCTTCAATGTACACATCTGGTCAGTTGGCAATAGCCTAAAGACTTCAGAAGCCAAGAACTTTTGATTACCAGCATTCTTGTGTATGCTCTGAAGCTTAATTGCAGAGGACATTTTTGTATGTTTAACATGATTTAAAGATACAGAACACATGCAGAGTACCAGACATTTTTCTGGGCACCATGACAGAACTCAAAGATTTAAAGAAAGAAAGAGTTAGGACATCCCCTCTCCTGCCCCCAAATCACCGAAGTTTTAGCTTTCTACCTCTCTCTTGGTTTCTCCATTGGATGGATAGCTAAATTCAGTCCTCCACAGCCTTTAGCTTTTTACTCCAAACTATAAGCTCAAAACTGAGACCAATAATAGGTCACTGAACTCCCAGAAATCTTAATTTTTCATGAGATAGTTCATTCTCCCTTAGGCTTCATTTACCTGCCCCTGTACAAAACCATGCTACAGGGACACTCATGCTCTTCTCTTTTACTCCATACTACACAGCTACTTTTTTCTCCGTATTTCTTGTCTTCCAGCAACTTCCTATACCCTGTGCTGTCAACCCCGTGCATTCTGACGAAAGTTAGTACTTCTCATCCAGAAATGCTTGAGATGGATTTGAAAATGATTGCTTTAAACACAGTTTTAACTTGCTTTCTGATGCAAACAATGAGGCACTCAATCACCATTGATAAATGATCATAGTCAAGTTTAAGTTTCAGACAAATAAACACATTCTTATTCCTCTGAAGAGGCAGGATTCCAGCCCACCTATCTCATTCAGCTGCTGAGATAGACTTCCCCCACATTTCTCCACGCCACTTCTTCAGATCCTCTCACATTCAGCTCTGCGCTCCCCAGTTCTCATCTTTTCTCCTCAAAGTTACTCACAAAATTCCCTCATTTTCTCAAGGAAACTCCTCATTTTCTTCAGCCCCTACTTCCAGCACTTCTATATATTGTTTTTTGCCGCTTTTAACATCCTCCTTTGCGTCCCCCCCCTCCCCGACCCTCACGCAGATCCCAACTCCCTCTAAAATGGCCGCTTCTCACCTCACGGCAGGCGAGGGCCACCTTCCACGGGATGCCCGGAGCTACTGCAGAGCCCCTGGCCCATTGCTGCAGGGAATCCTTCACTTCAGCGCTACCAGCAGCAAGGTCATGCTGCCTGGCTGACACAGCTGGAAGGAGAAATAGGAACGCCTGGGGTGGCTGCAGCCCGTGGGCCCACTGCAGCCCGGCCCAGGCCCGCAGACCGGGGCCCTGAGGGGAGGGGGGAGGCCGCGCCGCCCCCGCCCCAGCTGAGGAGAAAAGGGAATGAAGGAAACAAAAACGTACTTCAGAAAAGCAATTCGGTCGAAGCATTACACAGACGCAGCTGACTTCACTGGGCCAAAACATCGCCTCTCAGCAACTCCGCGGCTACCCCAGCTTGGCAATGCGGCGGCCAGGCCTGTGCTGCGCCTCAGGGCCAGCAGCAGCCGCAAACCCTGCAGAGCAAGGCCGGGAGTCTCCACAGCCTGAAGACTACGGACGGCCGCCTTGTTTTTCAGAAACAAATGCTGTGAAGATCTAAATACTATGCACGCATTTTAAACATACATTGGAAAACAAATGTGGATCTAATTTAAGCAGGTGCATTCTTTCCCTCCTCAAATTAATGATTTCCTTTAGACCAAAGGGACATGTACCAAGCCCCACAGAACAATGAGGTTCGATGCGGGATCAGTGGGGCCGGCTCCTCCTTGGGACATCACCCGTCACTGACCCCTGGCAGCTCCCCACCCAAACTTGGTATTAGAAATATTATAGCCCCGCATCCAGTCACATTTTATCAGCTTGCCTAGGTGTTCACTGGTAACATCAAACACATCTAAGCACTAGAAAATGGAAGAACACTATTTTCTTAAGAGGAATTAATTACAGGTACAGATAAATAACATCCTGCTCCTCAAAATGACAATTTGGGAGGGGACAAGGGTAGAAATAGTGGGAGTATCTGTTAACCTTTGTAGTTTAGAGAAGGATATACACAGCCTACTCTGAGGAAACAAGTTTTTCAGATATTGTATTGTAATGCAGCTAAGAGTTCCACTTTCCCTGCAGGTATGTGGCTGCTGCTGTCCAAGAGCACGGTCAGTACCGTACAGGTGCTAACGGCCTCAGTGTGAGGACTCCAGGCAGATTCCCTGCTGCAGGGCGGGCTGCCATAGCTCTTGAGCAGAGACTTTCTTGCCTCGTAAGCTGTACTTCTGGCAGTCCCTTCGAATGCTTTGGCAGCCTTTGGACACAGGGACTGTCACCTCCCTCCCAAATCACGATGTGTCAGGTCTTTAGGATATATAGTTCATAACACCCCACCAACATTTGGACAGAACACCGTTTAAGTCACCTGAATCATCTCCATAAGAGATGACTATTTTATACAAGTTTTCTTCAAGTGTTGCATGTATTCTGAGAACCAAATTTGCAGTTTCTTTCGAGGTTTGGATACTCAAGATAAAAGTGATTTAAGTATTTAATCCTAAGGCTCACGAGTCTCAGAGAAGAAAAGTCTCTGGATCCTTGAGAGCAGAAGAGTTCAGTTAATAATTCTGCTTTGCATCACTACTAGCACTGTCTTCTTTTCCACATTTTAGTGTGAGAATGTGATTATATGGCTGCTATTAAAAAACCAACAACTTAATTATACTACTTCTGCTAGTATTCCAATGTTAGAAATAAAACATTTGACATCTTTATTTTCCCCTTTGCAATGCAAGTTCAAGATAGCTCTCCCAATGATTTGAACACCCACAAATTTTGGCACACCTTCAAACAGGTTACTGCATTGTTTAAATCACAGTGGTTCCCACGCCAATCTAAATCCACTCTGATGATGCCATCTTAATATCCGACTCTTCCACAGCAATGGTTTTAAACTCACTGATTTGCAAACTCTCTTCTTCCCCCTGGCTAAGGGAAACACATAGCAATTTAAATCTTATGACAACAGGCTTGCTTTTCTTGATTACATTTCACAAATATCTTGAAAAGCAGTCCATGGACCAGAAGAGTCTGCTAGTCACAGGCTGACAAAAAAAAATTGTTATAGTATGAAAAAAAAAAGAGTTCACTAAAAACATTTCAGAAACTAGTAAATAAAAACAAACCAATTCCTAAGAAAATGTCTTTAATTTTCATTTTATGGAAATACATCTTTTGTTTTTATTTCCATGATACAAAAATGTTACATATCAAACATTTTCTGAAATCTACCATTGCAGATCCTTTTTTAAACAAATAAAGGGCTGGTGCAGTTAGCAGGTTTGTCACAGGTACCAAAAAAAGTTTTTACAAAAACCCCACAAGCTGTGGAAGGAGGAGGGAAGAAACAGATCAAGACTTAAGAGTGAAAACAGCAACAGATGTGAAAACAAAGAACTACCTCCCACCAGGAAATTAATGTTTGAGAAACTTGCAAGTTAGAGTTTTCTGAAAGGATAAGGTATGTGTAAAGTCAGTATTTAGATTAATACTGGCTGCACAGGAGGCGGGGGTAGAAAATGGAAAACTAAAAAAGATTTCCAGATAAAGTAACCGGTAGAAAGCAATATATGAACCTGCAGTTCCACCTGTTTCAAGAATGCTGACAGCATACTGATACTGCCTGAAAAAACAGCTAAAGATTAGGAGACTTGTGGGAACTCCCCTCAAGCACAGGAGACAGTCTAGCATGACATCACAGAGTGCCAGTTCTTTTTGTACATAGCCAGCATGCCAAAGTAGGTGACCAAAATACATTTAGTCTTGCTTCTTAAATCTAACATCATTTACGACAGCAAGGATTTCACATGATCAACAATCAATCATACACTAGTTAATATACACAGAAGTAAAATAGACAGCGATTGTTCAATAAACAGTTTAAAATAATTAAACTGATTTTCAGGACACATACTGCTTTGTTAACACCACTTTATTTAAATAAAGTATGGCTTCCAAAAGGCGTATTCTCGCAACTGCTTTCAATCAATTCCACTTCTTAAGGCAGTTGTTTCCTACCATGTTTCAGGGACTTCAAAAATTCCAGTGGAACTAGTTGTGAGGCTTCCTAAAAGACAGAGTCACGGAACAATATATTAAAGACTTCAATATACAAACACTGAAAGGAATAAAAATTACATCAAGAATCTTCTTATTCTTTCTGAGCGTTCAAAGACATATTTTCTCCTCTAGAGCGAGGCTCTAGATACATCACCAGCAAGTCAATATTTACAAAGGGAAACCTACAGACTGCTTATGAGTAGGCACTTAAAAAGAAAACGGGGGGGGGAGGGGGAAGTTAATGCCAAGTATCTTACCCAAATAGGGTAAATAATATATTTTGCAATTAATGAATATTTTTGATCCAAGTAATTTTGTTTTTGCAACAACTGGGATGACAAAGTTAAATAACACTATTTTCCTGACTGCACTTGCGGTTATTCTTGTTTAAGGCAGTTAAGACAGTGAAGAATATTTCCAGTCCAAATTAACTGGGGAAGAAAGATGAATCACACTAATACCGATAATGTGTGTTTCCCATAATGGTAAACACAGAGCACGAATTTTATACTTGGACTTACATAGACAGTCTTGTCATCTGGCATATGCTTGCACGGCCCAACTCCCCTGCTGAACTACAGGAAGAAAGCAATTTCCCAGCACAGCTTTTGAATCAGCTGATAACGATTTTACTCTACCAAATCAGGAGAAAGAAGGCTTGGTATACAGTATCACTTTTTGGACAAAAATGGTAGAGCAGATACACAAATTAAGCTTTAACTATTAATATTTGAATAGACTTCAATACAGGCAGTGGTCTGGATGACCGGTAATTAAGATATGACTTCATTTTTTTAATAAAGTCTAATCCATTTCTGCAAGAAATTACTAACAATTTGAAATAGAATCAACAATAAATAGATCAATAAAAATAAAATATTTTGAGGTATAAATTAATGTGACCTAAGGTTATTTAATTATCTTTTTTTCTTTTTGTACAGGCGGCAATAACTCACACAACATAGCAAAAATATCAGGTGAAACAGAGTCATCTGGTTGTCAACTGTCTGTGTTTAGCCAGACATACAGTTTGAAGCACTTTGGCTAAAAAATATGTAGGTATTAAAGCCTGCAAAAACCCCCTTCCATCACCTCTAGGTGAAAAGCCTTCAACCAAATAAAGAACAATAAAGGCTATGGCTACAAACACCACACAGAACAATGCATGTACTAATGTATACATCAAAACAGTTTTTAGAAGAAAGAAAAAGGTTACTTGGGTTTATCATTTATATTAGAAACACTACTGGCTTTTCAAGCATTACATTGTGAGTTCTAAACCAGATTAAAGAAAAGAAAACTTATAAAATGCCTAACAGAAGAAAGAAAAAAAATTTATCACTTGGGCAAATCCACAGTTTGACACTTCTACAACAAACACTACTACTACTTCTACTTTCAGACATCTGCATCTTCTGAAAGTGAGATTCCTCAAGCTTCAACAACTAGCAGTCCATGAAATGTGAATGATCTGCTCACGGTCCAGTAAGCCTTTCACATAAGCAAAGGCTTACTCAGAGCATGTGGCAGGCTGCAAGAACTGTTAAGGCTGACTATGAACCGCCCATCCATAATGTTTGAAAGGCATTTTAAACATTCACTTTTCATCACCGCCTTGGCCAAGTGTTATCAGAAAAAAACCCACAGCTAAGGGATTCATAAAAGCAAAGCACCCAGAAAGCTAAAGGGCCTGCATAAGTTTAAGCACCCAGCAGATCAGCACCTGCCTGGCAGCTTGCTCCTTCTTTGAATTGTTTCAGAAAGTCAACACACTCTCAGGAAAGGTTCTAGAGAGGAAAGGGTCGCGGCAGAGTTGCAGCCTAGTTATTTATCGGAGGGGATCTAAAGCAGCAGTCTGACTGGGTCAAACTGCACTCAACCTCAAACAGCGCTGCGGCAAGAGGTGTGCCAGAGGAGGGGCGAGGGCCAGGCAGGTCGACTGCAAAGTTCTGGCTTGGCTGTGGAGCTAAATAATATTCTGACCAGATTCAGAAATTCCATTGTTTTCTCAACTTACCCAAATATCTCACAAACAACTGTAAATAAAGGATGTTAGTGCAGTATCATCAGGATACATAGTCTTAACTTGCTAAATAAAATAGCACATATATTAGTTTTCAGGGCAGTAGGTAGGTTTATTAGAATCGAACTCATTTGCAGGCAACAGAGGTTGTCCAACGACACACATCTGGCAGGTCAAGCTACGTGCATTCAATTATGCCGTGACTCCATCCCATCAAGCTTAAGGGAAAATGTCCCCATTAAGTTAACCTTACATTTTGTGGTTAAGTATTGGATTAACAGGGAAGTCTACTCCAGAATTCCTTCAATTTTGCTTGAAATACGTGAAACATTGGGTAGCCTTAATTTGAAAGTCACATTGAAAAAAAAAAAGAGAGATTAAAAATAGCTGAAAATATTCAAAGGGCTTTATTCTAAGGGAGAAAGTAATCAAGTCATCAACTACATTATGCTTCCTTTGCTTGGTCTCAGGTGAGGTTTTGTTTGTTTGTGGGGTTTTGAGTTTGTGTCTTTCTGTTTTTACAATTTTTGTATGATGCAACCTTCGGTTTAAATGACTTACTGCAAAGTAACTTAGAACAGTGACATTCATAGAAGTCCAGAAAAGTTGAGACATTCAAGAAAACAACAGCAGTTCTGTTCAGGCCTAGGGTAGTTCCACACAGAACAGAAAACCATGCACATGAGACATTACTGCGCTTACCTGCTGGAACTTGTTCTGTCTTCATCTTTTTGAACTTTTTGGCTCTCTTCTTGCCATCTGGAAGGGACTCTGCGCAGGAGTCAGTCTGATCATATTCTGGATCTTGGCCTTCTCCCTCTTCCATATCATCAGAACCGGTTTCTTCCTGAATAGGACTCATGCTTCTCTTTCCGACTGTACTGGTACCCGTAAAACTGAAATGTAGAAGAAATCTGATTATGAACAAGCCAAGAATAACTATTACATAGGTACTAGCTGTTGTACGTCTATTAAATGCTATGAAGGTAGTAGAATAAAATGTAGTAAGTGATGTACCGTGAAATTACGTTATCTGGAAGATCTGATTTAACTATAAAATTCCATAAGTTGGCTATCTAATCCAGTCTTATGTAGATGAGGGTATTCATTCCTTGTACTATAGATGTCTCAGGCTTAGCTGCTATTCTGATGAGATCACTCAACTCACATGTAATTAAAACTGTTCTCTATCCCTGCTTAATTTTAAGTTGTATTCTCTTCGTTATAAAAGCTCTTGTAAAGTATTCTCAACAGACATTAAGTTATACATAACTCTTCAGCCTCAGGCACATGTCTTGATATTGAAGGACTCTACATGCTAACTTCATCCTCTCTCCTGGAACTATACGCAGTTTTAAAAGTATTTCTGTTACATAAAGGTAGAGAAAACCATCAAGCTCCATACAATAAACTTTAAATCAGGTCTTAATGTGAAGAGTCCTACCATCCAACAGGCCGGTAAAATAAAAAGCACAAAAACTTGCACACTGATTTCATCAGTAGTATTTGAATGAAGCCTGACTAATGCAGTATAAAGACGAACTTTGAGCTCCATTTCATTCAGCATACATTGAAATAACACTGCACAGATTTCCATTCGACCAGAATGCTATTGTTAAGTTTCCTTGAAAGACAAATGACAATATTAAAATCAAATTAGTATAAGAATGCAGTAGCAAAGGGGCCAATTGAAAAAATAGTTCCTGTTACAAACTTCTAGATATGTGAATATCAGCTACTTAAGTGTCTATTTTAATGCTCTTTTAGAACAACCTATTAAAAAAAAGTTTTAGACTTAGAAAACTTCAGATTTTCATTAAGAACTACTCAAAATGGCTGTATGCATCTAAGCCACATTCTGTTCTTTTATTCAATAAAAATTAATACTGAGTTATAGAATAAAGCTTCACAAGCCATTTTATTTTTTCTTTCTAATCGATAATAGCAGGGAATTATGGTGTTTCAGGAAGGCTTCAGCTAAAGGACTGTTAAATTTGGCTGTATAGTTTTGGCTTTGAAATGGAATTTTTTCAGCTGAACATTTTGCAATTTAAAACAGACTCTTTCTGGGATGTCCAAAGGCAATAAACAAACATGAAACATATGATTATGCCTCCTGCTCTTACTTCCACTTTAGGAGCACAAACACCATTTACTGTGATAAATAGCTGGCTTTTCCTCCAAACATTCACACACAGGCGGCCTTCTTGCATGATTTCTTACAAATCATCATTTTGAGTCACACCGCAACTGCCACCCATAAAAAGGTGCAATCCAAAAAGCTGGATAGAACTGTTTACCCTACATACACACTTCAATATTGTAAAACAGGCAAAAAAACCTAGGTCTGGAAAGAAAAAAGATCTAGTGAAGAGAAAGCATTTAGAAAAATCAAAAACTACTATACATATTTTTTAAAACATTGTTTAGAAAAGCTTGTAAGAATTCTACTTTTGGGAAAGATAGTCTGAAAAATACATAAGGATTGAAAACTCAGGAGCCATAAATTATGATCCCAGGATTTCTTACACATATTATGAGCACTTGGCTCTTAAAAGGGAACTCACACTCACTGTAGGGAGAAGCTCCCTTTCTGAAAGGTCTTATGGCTGAATTTAATTTTTTTCAACTTAAGACTCTTTAGAAGTTACTGCAAATAAAGAGAAACAAGTCCTTGACATTCAGTGCACATTTAGCTGTGTACCAAAGCACAAAATAAAAACTAATTTTATGCCTTATGTTCTTCCTGAAGATACCTTAAGGGGAAAAAAAACCCACATAAAAAACATCAACACAAAATCCAAATATATCTACACTTTGTAATCAAGAACTGTTGACTTCTTGCTTTCTCCAAAAATATTTATTTTACTCTACGTTCGTTCATTGACTGCATGGATTCTAGATGGCTAAAGGTTGACTTTTTTGTGTCTAACTCTTCTTTGACCTAAAATAAGACTCAAGGATTACAGCAACATTTATTCACTCAGCAATAGTAGCAAATCAGTATGGTTGTATATACAAGTTAGAGCACTACTCAGACCAAAGTTCAGTTTTCTAATTATACCAGCTATTTTGGAATTTGTCCATACTTCTGTCTCAATTTCCTTACTCTGTTGAGAAACAACTAAACGAAGTGGAAGAACCGAACAAACCAACAGCTGTCAGTCCCTGTCCAATTCAGATATACCTGTTGAGGATCCCCAAACCAGTTAGAGACAGAGACTTACATCATCCATTAACAAACGTAGCACTTCAGTTTCAGAACACACACGTACAACAGCTCTCCAGGCTGTAACTTTTATTTTTTGTAAAGAATATATTTAAGAAGGTTCTATTGAAATAGAGATTGTTCTCATTTCTTAAATAAAACTACTAGCCAAGTTGTTTTTCTGGGGGGATGAGAAACTAAAACCAAAACCACAAGAAAAGCCTCATATACATTGCCAGCTGGCAAATCCACCTAGTGACCCCATCCCAGCTTTCACATCAGTCAGCGGCGATGGCAGGTGGGGTTCCACACACCTTCAGACAGCGGTTTCCACTTGTCCTTCCTCAGCATCTCCCTTCTGCTGACCTATTTGAATGCCAGCCCACAGGCAAACCTGATGAGGAGGAGTGCCACTGGAAGGAGGTGGTAGGAACAGAAAATCTAGGGTTTATTCTCATTTTCTAGTCCTATTAAGTACAATCCTACCCAACAAAGAATACAGTATTTTTGTTAAATTCCAGCAGTATGCCTAGCACCATCAGTACCAGATGAATCAACAGGGTGTGTAGGGCTTACATCTCACCCTACTGCCAGAAAGAGCACGGTCTCCACCTGATTAAATTGTCTGTGAACTCCGTAATCTCATTTCAGCTACTAAACAGTGGCAATCCAGCTAGTACTACAGTAATTATTTAGAAAGAATGGGCGAGGGGGGAGCAGGGGGCAAAAGGTGGGAAAACAGTTATGATGATGTAGCATTAAACCTTTTCTGTTTTCAAAAAGCATGTCCTGCTTTTAAAAGGACCATTTACTTCCGTCACAACTGAGCATCTTAAATTGGCCTGGATACGTACAGACCCAATTTCAAATAACTGTCATTTAAACAAAAACATAAACCCTGTGTTCTCTTGCCACTTTGCACAACACTGAGGGGGGAAGTAGTTACTGACTCATCATAAAAATCAGTCATTTCAGTTTAAGAGCAGGTGAAATCTCCTGAAATAACACTCAAATACTGGAATACTATAATAATTTGCTTGCAATATTTATTGCCTGTATCTTTAATGACTCAGCCTTTCCCAATTCTTATCCTTTATTTACTAATAAACCACTGTAAAGAAACATTTATGCAAAAAGCAAAAGAATCATCAGCAGAAATACATGATCATTTCAAAAATGAGACAAACTACCTTCAGCAAAATAAAGACATTCAAGGCAGTGATGCCACCACCAGCACCCTGACTTGACAGAAGATACAGCACTCCCGGTTTAGCTAGCGAGCTCGTGAGGCACAATGATGTATCACTGGCTGGCACTTCAGACAGTGCAAGTCTTTTGCCATTCGCCTGATTTTATTTTACTCATTTCTAGATGATGATTGGGTAAATTCGAGTAAGTAACTACAAGTACAGCAGGATATCTAGTTTTACATAGAACGTCCCCTATTTGATTCTTCGTGCTATGGTTTAACGCTCTCTTGCCCAGGAGCAGATCTACAGCGGGCGCCCGCGGCAGCCCAGGCAGAGCGGGCAGGCAGTCCATGGCAGCGCGCACCAGAGCTGGCACCACATAGCGCACAAGCGGCCAGCACCCTCCCGCTCCGGACGCACGGTCTGCACAGCGCACGCCTTCAGAGAAGGGGGTCTGATCAACTGCAAGAAGTTTTGCCAAATGCATCCGTTTTGCCTCTGCTTCTCCATCTGACATTAATAACGAGGCATCTTTCCATTCAAATTAATTTTGATATCTAACAGTAGTTATAAGTTATATGCAAGGGGGATATGTTAGTTTTAAGTGATTTTACCTTATGACTGCTATTAATACTATTACACTGTATTTTCTTAAGAGTAGTTCCTCTATAATATGGGACTACAGTTTTTTTAGTAAGACAGGAATTAAAGAACTTGCGTTACATACTTATCAATCTGTCAATTTAAGACAAAAGTTCCTTACAAGAAATACCCAACGACTTCACTACTGAATGAAAAATTAGCCAGGATATATTGGCACCATGGAGAGGAACAGCTATTCTGCAGCTGTGCTCGCTCCCTGGCAGAAACCAATGCAGTAATCTTATTAAATAATAAATAAATAAAGGATGTAGTAACATGAAGCTATTATAAGAGATCAGCTGCTAGATACATCACAGTATCGAGTGCTCAACTATATAGGATTCATATTAATCTGGATAAATATACACATGTATACATGCACACATATCTTTGTCCTGATTGCTTTATATAAATATTTATATTATATTTCTTATATTTTACATAAAAGTGGTTACATATAATATTTAAAAACATAAATAAATTTTTTTGGGATATCTTGGTCTGTAAACAAAGGGGTAACGTTAATCCTGAGTGAACTGAAAGACCACAAGGTTTGCAGTTCCGTGCTACACCTAACAAGATTACATTTAAAAAGAAACATTTACAAAAGATTAGCTGACAGGAGAACACACTCTAACTAGTAACAAATAAAAATAAAATTAAGAAAAACATGTCAAAAGACCTGCCTGAAAGTGAATTTGGGACAGAATCAAATCACATTATTAAAGGAATAATGGGAGAACAAAATATCATGTAACATCAATTACAAAAGAAGTTCTATCAACAAAATAAAGGCTGCTATCCAAGGCTATCAAAGTGTTGATCATCTAAAAACAAGGCTGCTTCTTGTGGGATTATACAACACTAGAAAAAATAAGATTGAAAATTCTAAAGGTGATTAAGTGCTTAGGCATACATCTCATTGCAGTGTATTGTAATTTTAGGGAAAGAATTCACTGAAAATTTTATTCAGCAGTTTTCTAAACAATACATTTGCGGTAGTCCTCAAACTTATTTGCAAGGTAACAACAAATCAGCTTTCTGCATCTACTGTTTTCTAAAGTGCATGTTAAAAGAATAAACTCGCTATGGTTCAAACCCTAAGCTGCCACTCTTACCATCTGTCTAGAATCTGCAAGATACCCAAAAACCAACATTCATTGAGAAGAGATACTTCCTCTAGTAGAAATACAACTAGGACTTCATATTTCTCTGCAGTAGTCTCAAGATGTGTTAAGTATTTTCAGACTATTTAATACAGACTTAATTATAGATGTAAACCTTAGCCACGTGTAAACTAGTGCCTGGACAACCTTCAGAGCTCCTCCTCTCTTCCCTGCGTGCACTCCCATTCCCAAGTACAACAGTTCAATTAAACTAACTTCATTTGATATGGATTTTATCACCAAGTTCCTCCATATGGTTTTTAGGGATCAAACAGGTCTCTAACACATTCAGAATTCCCACCATGACAAAAGCCATGAAAATTTGACAGCTAGCCAAAATACACACCTGCCATTAATTTTACAAAGTAGGCAAATCATAAGCTCAAGCAAGGAAGCAGAACAGGACAAGTTCAGTGTATTTGTTACATGACAGATAACATTCACAGGAAGATACAATGAGAGGTAGAACTTCGCACAGCATTCCCAAGAAAGCTAAAACAGAAAGACCTCAGTGTTGGTTTTACGACCATCTCATTTGGTCTGTCTAACCAGGAAAAAAAACAAACCAAAGCAAAGACCCACAAAAACCCACCAAACAAAACACCCCAAACCACCACCTTACGTGTGAACTATGCACTCCACTGAAACTTCTTTTTATGTAGAATTGATATAATCAGGGGGTGAGGGGGGCAGAAGAATGGCAGTAACTTGATGGGTTAATTATATAGTTACATTAACACTAAAAGACCCTTCCCGATCACAGCTACACAGATGACTGAGAAAGAAACCTCCCGTCAACACCATATCCAAAACCTGTCATCAACGTGGGAGGGTAAACACGGAACATGAAATATGCACAGCAACATACTCCTCCACAATCAAACCTGGCACCTCCCAACTTAATTTTGTCCTTGAATACTGAACTAAACCCCTTTTCAAGTCTTAGTCCAGAAACTCAGAGCCGTGCAAGTACCATCATTTGCCTTCCCGTTGCTGAAGACGCAGGACCCCACCAGGACTGCTGGCAATGCAATGTATCCCCTGCTCTGCGGCAGGACTAGCACGATGGCAAGTCACCCAAAAACTAAGGCGGCCTTTACAAGGGTATAAGATGACAGCTGAGTTTCCAGATGACACAAGCCATTCAGAGGTGTCAAATGAATAAAGAAAACAATTCTTTCATTTTTGTTATCAGAAATGGTGCTCCTACGTCAAGCTCAGAAGCTGCAGTTTGACCTGCCCTCAACATCCCAGTATTTTAAAAATCTGTCTAATCATGTTTGTGACCAAATTCCCTCTGCGCCTTTACCTGTGATCTTGTGACAGCTGACATGCCACTACCAATGTATATGCAAAGAAATATGTACAGAAAAAAAGTCACCTATTGGTTAAGTACGATCTGAAAATCGCTAGGCTTCTAATGAAAATGGAATAAAATACAAGAGTTGGCAATGCAGGAAAAGTCTCACCTGTTAACACAGTAGTATCGACTCTGGGAAACGTAAGGTGTGCACTGAGTTTTTAACCGCTTTCTCTCCATCTCCTTCCAACTATCTTCTGTACATTTTCGCTTTGCCTGTTTTTCTTCATGTTTTTTCTCAACATAGTCTGCATATGTCTGGATCCTATAACTTTCAGCATACCTGCTGGTGTTTACAGCTACGGGGAAGAAGAGGGATGTTATATACAAAACACTGTTAAATGACAGCATGCCCTCTCTTGAAATCACTTCTTTTGAAAAGCAGAAGGCAGTGAGCTATTTGTTCTGTTCATACAAACGACTGCTAGTTCTTCCACTATTAGGGATTAGGAGAAAGAAAAAGAAAAAAAACAAAACTGCCGTACTCTCCTCAATTCACATGGTATGTTTGAATTAGGTAGTAGAGTCAGACTTAGTACAAAAAGGGTTAAATCTGCTTAGGACTTTTCCTCTAAATCAGAAACCACCAATTCTTCAGTCGTAACCCTCTTCCAGATTGCTTGTTGGCAAGAAAAGATTTCCTGGATTTTTTCCCTTTTAGTCTCATTACTTAACCCAGCAGGTTTATTTTGCAAGTCTGCCAGGAAAAGACGACATTTGCACAGCCTCTGCCAAAACTGTGTGTGATTGCTGTGAAACATAAGCTTATTTCAGCTGCATTTTTGGTTGCACAAGATATTCGTGGAAGCGGCACTTAAGTAATATCCAGCTGTTCCATCCTTCTATCTTTCCAACGTTTGGTCTCCATGTAACTGAAAAAGACTGCAAGTTCAAGGTAGAAGGCTTTCTGTCAATGCAAAATTAGAATCACTTCAAAAATAAAGGAAAAACTTTCACTGCCTTCACTTAGCAACAATTTACCAACATTCCTTCAAACCCCAGCATCTTCACTGCTCTCAGCCTTTAGTCTGCAAGCCAAGCTCTGGCCAGCAGCTATCACCCTAACGGATGAATCAGCAACTTCACCGACTGTCAGCTGGTGTCCTCTGCTGTTCTCAGACTAACTCACTGAAAGAAAGTATTGTAAACCAACCAGTAAAGCAGTTTAAATATAAAAAACCCCAAACAACCTAGATTGTTTTTCATATACTTGGACTGCGCATTTTAAAATACCATAATTGCAGCGGAGACAAAATCCTGATTTTATTATGTACTTCCAAGCTTTCTGCAGAAATCTCAGATACAGATCTGATTTTAGTTGCAGTGTTGTCATCTGGAATACAGGTATTCTGTATCACCTCTCGCCCAAGCACTACAAATAGCAAGCTCTAACATCACAACTCAGAAAAGGTGGGGAAGATGGGTGGATATGGTTTGTTCCCTCTTTCAGAATAATCATCTGTTCTGCATATTGGCTACGCTAGTGTGCAATGAATTACCTTTAATACCAGTCACAGCACATAGGTGCTGCCGCTGCAAAATCTGTCAAACGTACATAAAAACTGGGCAACAGCTTTGTATATTTAATTTTAATCCCACGAGCAGATACCAGCAATAACGACCAGCAGCCTCATGCGATGGTTGCACATACCTCCTTTCACTTTGAACTGTGAAGTTACAGGATCTGTTTGTCAGAATTAGGAGTATATTTATTGCCCATGAAGTTATGGTGCGGGCATCATGAATGAATTAATAATGCTCACTGGAGTTACCGCATGCCAGCCGACATTCTTCAGGGTAAAGATTGTTTAGTTAAACTCAAGCATGTTTTTACTTGCTAAAATCAAGCACAAAGTTAACATGGATCATCTGATAAATAGTGATTTGGTAAAACACAATAATCACTTCACATTATTTATTTTGCTGTAAACTAAGAGCCAAAGTTGTGGCTCTTCCATTTAATTCCCTGACAAACTCGGCCTGTATTTGGGGCCGGGGGGGAGGGAGGGGGAGATCATCCTTATGCAGCCTAAAGATAAAATAAATCTGTGTAAGAGCCAATATTTTTTAACAAAGACAACTCTGCTTTCCTTAAATAAGGTCTGTATTTTACAGCAATCCATTCATATTACACACGCAGATGCAAATACATGCATATACATGAAAATAATTGTTAACATTAAATATAGGTGCTGAATATATTGCTTCATGCATTAAACAACTGAAGTGAAGGCATATTGAGAATTCTAGAGCCACACAGATAAATCAAACTTGCTTGGCCTTGAACTGAAGAGCAGCTCCCTGTCAAAGTCTGAAATACATCTTCTCTGATGCTTTTTTGATGAATGCCATCCACATTGCCAAACAAAGCAAACGCAGTTACATTGCTCCGCATCGCTAAGAGAAGACATGCACTACTGGAATGCTCTGTGAATTCCAGCAAATGAAAGAGAACTTAGGGGGTTTATTTATTTATCTAAACCCTAAGAGGCAAGGCAAAGCTTTCTGTGAGAATCCTGACCCAGCAGCCCACAGCACATGGCTGCATTTCATTGGACGAGTTGCAGCTGTAAAGTTAAGTTTCGGTCTTATAGTAGAATAACAGTAATTGCACATTATTTTAGGAAAAACATTTCTAGAGGATGGCATCTTTCCTAGTTATTAGGCGAGTTATTAAACAGGCCGACTGATGTCGAGTCATCCAAGAGGAATGCGTACCCAGATACTCCTTCACCAAGTCCTTGCTCTTATGCAGAGCAAAATCCTGACAGATGGCCACTGACAATATTGTCTCTTAATAAATAGACAAATATTTAAGTGAACTGTGTCTTATTCTCAGTTCAGTCTTTTCTGGATGTGTCTTTATCTCGTAGTGGTCTCGCAATCTATCACAACTCTAAACGTTCTTCAATATTCAACTCGCTGCTTCCTGTTTCCTCTGGCAAGGCAGTACTCCTACCCCCTTTTTTTAATTGTCTCCACCACCGTTAGCCATCAGTTTTCCCCAACTTAACCAATCTACACCCCATTATCCTTTACATGTTCTTTGTCTCAGTTTTTTTTATGTAAGTCATTGTCAAACACATTTTTCTTTAGTGTCAAAGCAGTTTATTTTCAAACCTGGTCCAAGCACAGCCTCTCTGCTCCATCTGAACACATCAGCTAGTTAGTTCCCAAGCCCACCCCCATTCCCTGGTTCCGGGGCCATCCCTTGCCTAAAACACGCAAGCAGAGCTGGCAGCGGGGCTGGAATCATGCGCTGGTCTGCGCAGCGCTGCAGAAAGCCTTGGTGAAATGAAACCTTGGTCCACATCCAAAAGGACCAGCACACCCCAAATGAGAAAACAAAAGCATATGATAAAAATTACTCTGTTACCATTATTTTTTTTTCCTTAAAATAGTCTGGTTTGAATGCCAAAACAAAGAACACTGTAAAGAACAAGGACGGCACTGGGACAGCTTTCCCTTCCCCACCAGACTAAGTGAACAGTTTTAAAACTCTGAGCAATCCTTAGGATTAGGAAGGACCAGACTATACTGCCTCCTATCAATAAATGACTGTCTTGAGTTTTCTTTCTTAATGTTTCTTCACTTAATTAATTCCTGGGTACTACATGGACTTACTCTATGAATGGCACTCATTCAAATACAGAAATAGAGCGCAGATTCAATCTCACAGTCTCTGTGCTCTCTTCTCTCCCAGTACATATAGAGAATGAAGTTCTAAACTAGCTGGCTACTTTACTATGTTATTCAGTAATTTTCAAAATTTCACAGGCTTGTAGAAGAATCTAGAAGACTATAAAACAAGTAGGTTTCCTTAGCAGGAAAGAAGTGATCCTGTGAATAACTGCCCTAAGTAATGTGTTACACTTAGCCCTGAGAAAAGAGTAATTTCTAAAAACAACGAAAGGCAGTGCATTAAACCATCTTCTGAAGTCTGGCTGCAAAAAAAGTTAGCTAAACTACTTTACATCTGACAGTTAGCAGGTCAGGAGGATTCAAATTATTTTGCATTTCAACAGAAAACCAGAATGTTTCCTTAAATCCTGCTGTTAAAGTGTTGGGGGTTTGTTTGTGGGAGTTTTTAAAAATTATTTTTATCTGGAATGCCCACATCAACACATCACCAATCAGCTGAAGAGCACAGTGGAGTTTTAGGAGAATAAACCCATCTAACACGCTGTCAAAACTGATGGAAGGCCTAATTAATATACCAAGACACCTACATACGATAAGCAGGATTCTTCCAAGCCTTGCTCATCGCCCCACACTAGCAAGGCAGCTGCTTTGCTAAAGCTTTTGTTGAGATGAAACCTTGTCCTGAAAACAGCTCTCTCCACTTTCGACAGAAGCAAGCTGTACAGGTCTACTTCTAGTAAAGTCAAACAAATATTTCAGTTGCGACTGAAGGGAGTGAAAACCAGCTGCTAACTCCGCTGCAGAAAGCCTGGCTGCCTGCTGCCCATTTTCCATCATAGCTGCGCTGCTGCATCGCAACCCTTCTGCACACGCCAAGGTAACTACAGCAGACTCGCCCAGCGCTGCTGAATGAAGTGACACTTCATCAGCGTGCTTCTCCAGGTCCTTGTCCTCAAGGAAGGTTAACAACAAGAAAAACCCTCACTGCAAACAGTTTATTAAAAAAAATTAAAGCAGAGAGTTAAACAAAACAAGGTCCTGAAAGATCTTCTAGGATCACCCCGCACTGAAGCGCCATAAAGGGAAAGTCTTGGTTTGCTCTGAGGTCGGGAAAATAATTAAAATTCACTCTCAATTTCTTTTACAGATAAAAAACATTTAACCTCGTGGATGTCAGAGCCTAATTGTTTGAAACCTATAATGCAGTGTAACTTTGGATCCCAGCATCGCTTCAAAAAAGCCCTGAAGAAGTTAAAAAGTATTTACTTAAGTCAATGTACTTCCAGAAATATAACTACAGTGGACTGTCTCAGATTAGCAGAACGATTCATTCCATCTTTTATTCAGTGCTAAGGAAAGCAGCCTCAATGTAACCGTTCGAAAGTCTCAAGTCTCTTCGTACCAGCTGCAGCATTCAATGACAAACGATGTGTGCTTCAACAGGCTTTCAATTATTTAACACGCCTGCTTCCCCCTTCCTTCCCAAAGGAATTTCTCAAACTTCTGTACATGCATTGCTCCCCCGCAGTCACCCAAACGTTAAACAGGCTAGAAGGTACTGTATTTAAAAAGTGCCAAGTCTCAACATTTTGTTAGAGAAAGTCAGTTTTTATCAATTTCACCCACACAGACCTACTGTTCAAACTACTGTAATAAAACATAACGCTCTGAAATCATCTGCACTGCATTTACTAAAATAAAACAAACGATACTTGCTTGATCATTCTCACACACTTAGAAATTTAGATGTCTAAAAATTTTTTGCTTAGGGGAAAAAACCCAAACAACCCCAACAAGTCAACGGAGGTAAAATACTACATTATTCTTTGGCACCCTTGAAGAAAATCTTAACTTTGTAAAAACTGCTTTTGTTCCCAGGCAGGTACAGAATTAAGTACAAAATGTTCAAGGACAAATTGCTAGGCTGGGAAAACATTTTTCCAAGTTACAAAATACATCAACGTAGTTAACTCCACACCTAAGTTCACAAGCTGCATGCTGACTGCACAGAAAGACAAACCAAGGTTGGTGAAGATGCATTTCCTTGCTCTAAGGCATCTGTCTACTAAAGTACAATGAAGAACAGTAATTTAACAATTTGAAGAATCCATAGCGTCTGAATTATATTTGATAATAGCAACTATCTGCAGGCTGTATCAAACCTGGCAACACCAGTTCGCACATGGTGCTGATCACCTCTTCCTCTTTTTCTCCCCTGCATTACCCTAAGCTAGCGGAAGGTGCCCATACAGATTCTAAAACAGACCTGTAAAAAAGACTGTTTTACAAAGATTGTCACCTCTTGATGTCAGAATCAGAGCAGGATCGATGTGGTGACAACGCAGCTGTTCACCGCGCAAAGGAGGATGGCAAGTTAGTCAGAGAGCAAACCAAAGCCAGTCTTTGGCTCTCCATTCTGGAGAAAACGGGAAAAGGAACAGGCGATCTGAAAGAAAATGGTTTTACAGGAGAAAAAAAATGCCAAGCCAAAGCATGGCAGAGAAAGAGGAAGGATCTTTAGACAAGGTTTTAAACTAAAAAAATTTCTCTTGACAAAACCCAGATGACAGTATAGTCCCCTGAGACATTTCACACTATGCACATATACGCAGATTATCATAAAGGATTTTGACTTGCTTAAAGATGCAGTTTTTTAATTACTGAAAAAATTCATGCTACTTAACCTGTTTACCTCAGTAATTGAAAAATAAGCTCTGAAATGTATTAACCCATTTCAAAAAATCCAAATCAACTTCAAAGGCAGTCAAAAGACTTCCAGCATTATATTAAGAAAAAAAACCTATTATAGTCAAACTTACAGAGCACAGGTGGGTTGTTTGTTGGTTGTTTGGGGTTTTTTATTGCTTTTTGGTTTTTTTTAATTTTGTTTTTTTTTATAACTGATGAGAAAAAAAGTGGCTGCAGGTGCCTGAAGGCAAAGCTATAACCGGTCCTCTCAATTCTGTATCACAAATACTGAACATTGTAAAAGAGCTCCCTATATTATGATTTACACCACAGGTTCCACTGTAAAGCCATGACTAGAACATATCAACCAGCAGTTCATTTGCTTGTTACAGTCAAGACGCCTGAACAACACAAGCAGAAATTCACCACCTCTCATTCCATGCATTTACTAGTACAGAAATGCTTTTAAATCAACACTGAGAATTTTCATTTCCGGGAGTACTAGTAAAGTGTTTGGATCTGTTAATCTGCAAATTAAAAGCGTAAAATGTACAGAACACTTCCTTTCTCATCAGATAGAAGTCTCAACATCTATTATTACTCAAAGCACAGAGAGCTCTGATCGGGAAGACTTTTTGGAAAGAAATGGAACCCGCAGCCTGACGAGGCAGCTGACTTCATCTAACAGCTCATTACCATTCCTTGCTCCTCAGCCCCTACTCCGTGCCGCCGGGCCCCACGCCCTCCTTTGCAGGGCTCCGGGTGTTTACTGACCTGCTGATGAGCCAGTTCACCTCACTGAACCGGCAGGGACTGCCCTTTGCACTTTTCTCTGGACACAGAACCAGCAAAGGAAAACCAACGAGAGCTCTCTGTTAGAGCGGTAAAGAGTGATCCGCTTTCTGTAACCACAAAGGGTTAAGACTGGCACAAGCCATTAGCTACATTTTAATACCAGCAAATTAAACATTTCAGCTAAGGCTGAGCAGCCACAAGAAGCAGACTCCTACAAAATCCGATGACGTTTCTGACCGTGGTCACAAACTGCAGGGCAAGAACTAGTGAACCGAGCTCGGAGACATCTTTGTGGCAGTGCCATACGGAAGGCTGTCCAAGATCAGCACAGACATTTTCAACAGAGTCGCCTACGAATGCTCCACATGTCGGGTGCTTCCAAAAGAACCACCCAGATAACGAGCTCACCCAGCAGGTACGGTCTGCTGCTGGCACAACTGCACCCGACTGCCAGAACTAACACACTCACCGCTGCACCAAGCAAGCATGCTGATACTGTCCCCACCTGAACAGGCACCCCCATGAAACCAGATCTTTCCCCTTCCCATTTACCCATGAGGAGGGCAAAACTTGCAGACTAACTGCTCAGGTCTTCCCAGTGAAACCATTTCATTCAAGTCCTCACATAGCGTACAAGGTGATTACATCTTACTACAATTATTACAACTATTAGTTTCTCATCTTAAATGCCATTTTGATGCAGCACAAGAATTCAAGCCACTCAAAAATTAACATGAGAAATACCAAGCCACTGACGCAAAATTTAAACCTAAAACATCAAAAGCTTGTGGGTCTTAAGGATCCAAACTTTGATGAGAGGGAGGAGAGGGGAAATCACAAAAAGCTTGAGAAACTGTTTGAGACTGCACATAATTTGAGTGAAAAGTAAAACAACCGTAATGGCCGAGATCAGACATCCTGCAGTATGACTCCAGCTTCCTTGGCCTACATCAAGGAAGTTTCCCGCCATGGATCTGACAGGAATTTCACATTATCTTACTGGTGCGAACACAGTCATGTGAAACATATTTTTCAAAGAATCTGGGTAATGCAGCAGCTACTAGCTGCCATTTCCCCAAATCCAGTGAGCAGAGACTGATACGCACACAGTCTCAGAATACACGCGTGTAGTTTTCAGTGGCAGTGGTAAGCATTCACGGTAATTAGAAGGTTTTATAGTAAACCTTATAGAACACTAATAAACCATAAAGTTCAGCCCTGTCTGAGAAACTCACAAGTTCAGAAAGATTAATGATTTAAACAAGATTCATTGAAAGGCCATCACAATTTCAGCTGCTGCACCTGCTTTAGTCCATTGCTCCCCTGCTGCCCAGGGACACTGGCCTGCTCAGTGCCTAGAGGGAGAAGATCTCTCGCACACAGTAAATTCGGTATGAGCTCATGTCAGGGCACTAACACATGGAACAACTTGACATTATGTCAAGGCTTGCCATTTATGACAAGCAGTTGCTTTTCACGTGTATTTAAAATTTCAGGTTAAGTGTATTTACTGCATTTTAAAACAGCAAGAGAAACATTCTCAGGAAGATTCCCAAGTTTAAATTACTCTTAAATTGAACTAGTGGTCTTAAAACATTGTGGAAGTCGCTTATAATCAGAACCTAGACGCTATTAAACTGCACCTAAGCCTTCGGTAAAGAGAATTAAGAGCATGCGTTAGCTGCTAAGGGAAGATAAACCAGGTATGTTTCTGAAGTATCACTGATAAACTTCTCCATTATTTCCATTAACATATAATTATGTCCAATGTCTCAGAACAGAAAGCCAATTTTACTTTCAAGCACTTTAGAAACCTAACATATTTATACGACTTTTCCCTTGTTTTAGAAATTAACTCCCCCTCAAGTAAGAGCATTTTTTGAGAGCACATTTTGGATGGCCTATAAAGATTCCACAAGCACAAAGACATCTGAAGATACCTCCCTTTACGAGCGCACCTAGGTTCCTTTTAGACCAGCGACCTCGATAGTCACTGAAAGCTGGCTGGCAACAAAATTCCAGGAAGTCATGAATCACAAGAGCTTATAATTGATACAAAGCATTGACTTAGGACTCACAAACCAGTTAACTGCCCAGAACGGCCGAGATACTGAAATGGCTGAAACACTGAAATACTTCAGGTTACGTAATTTATTAATTAAAATAAAATACTGGGTTTACTTTACAATTAAGACAAGCTGAAGTCTTTCCCATCTTCCTTTTGTCACACACTTCAAAAGTACGTGCTCCATATTTGACAGAAGTGCTGAGGCCACATGAAGTACAATTTGGCAACAGTAAGTTCTGTCTCCCAGGCATCCAACTAAAGGCCTATCAACCAGTTAACAAATTCTTATTAGTTACCTGCCTTGAACAGCAAACCTCCACAGCAAACAGACTGGGTTTATTGTCCATTAGAGTTTTCAGGTGCTTGTAACTTGGGAATCGGTTTACAGCAGAGCATGTCGCAAGAAGTGAGCAGTTAGAGCTGTCTAAACCACTGCTTTCACAAATTCATTACTGGCTTCAGCGTGACAACAGAGCAGTTCAGCAGTGCTAACCCACACCGCGAAGACAGCCCACTAGCCCTCCTCCTGAAGGAACTACCTTCCTCCAGCAAACAGGCAGGTACGACCTGCACCGACAGACAGGGCAGGCACGTAGCTCTGGGGTGATAACGACACCGTTAGCCAACCCTTGTGTGGGGCAGCTGCCACACAACTCTCTTGCATCTCACCACAAAGACAAATCCTCTTGGAAAGACACAAAGGTGGAACAATTCTAACCCTTTACTCAATTTATTTCTCAGCCCACAGCTCACACATGGAGACCAAACTCTGAATAAGGTTAATCGGGTCTGAAACAGCAAGCTTCAGACACTGCAGGTAAGTTGCTACTTCACGAACACATCACCTGTGACTGCACAGCTCCGAGTACATTTTTACCTAAGCTAATTTAGATTCTGGCTTATTCCCTCCCACCTTGTAACGTACTCATCGTGGCATGAACAGCATCTCCCTCAAAGCTTTGACGGTGTGCTGGTGTCACTACTAACTACAGCACATACAGTTTACAAACGAAGCACTCAGAGGTAAGAAACAAAGACGAGACCCGCAAGCAGTGCTACCAATGCCTTCCCGAGTTACAGATCTAGTGAAAACAGGGTTACATTTATTTTGACATAATTCTTTGTCTGGAACTTCTCTGTACAAGTTCCATGGTTCTTGTATAGTATATAGATGAAGAAACAATAGCTCTTGCTGCTGTATGGAGCATTCGCTGTAAGGAGGCTGCTGATAAGTACTCAAAGTCCTCTGCAGAGATATGTCTGTACTGGGAAGTATGAGAAATGTGCACAGGGTGTTAATAAGGAATCGGAGAGATGCACCGATTATGCAACCAGAATCTGAAAGCTTCTTTATTTAAGCTTCGTAAGATAGATGATGGTGAACTTAGTGGGGTTTTCTAATTTGGTTTTTTTTTTCTTTTTAGAACTTCACAGAATCACAGAATGGTCGGGGTTGGAAGGGACCTCTGTGGGTCACCCAGTCCAACTCCCTGTCGAAGCAGGGTCACCCAGAGCAGGCGGCACAGGACCGCATCCAGGCGGGTCTTGAGTATCTCCAGAGAAGGAGACTCCACAACCTCCCTGGGCAGCCTGTTCCAGTGGAAACAACTTAATTGTGGAAATTCTAGCACGATAGGTCTTAAGTGCAACAACATTTCAGCCACTTGATCAGAAATGCTGTGTATACTGCTGCTTCTACTGGCACAGCATTTGATGCAAGCATTTGAGCAAACAGGGATGACACTACCTACCGTAACGTATCCCAAATAACCACGTACAATGATCCACTGCCACAGTCATTGCTCTCAGCAGTAAGTTTATGGGTCAGTCCTCAAATATATGCCCGAAAGAAGTACAGAAACCATTAAGAGCTTGTGGGTCCAACTACAATCGACCAAAAATTTTTAACAAACCCCCACCACACCCAAACAAACAAAACCCCCCAAAACTCCAAACCACTACCAACAGAAACAAGAAAAAAAACAAACACAAACAATAAAACAACCCAAAAACCCCACGTCCTGAAAAGACTGGTTTTCCTCATAACTGGAAGCAATATTTTCAATAAATTCAGAGATGTTGGTCTCCTCCTATGATTTTTACTTAATTCTTGATTAAATCGTGATGATTTTTCAAAAGTGTTACTTATCCCATATTTGTCTTATGATACCTAGATAACTTTTTGCTCTGTGCCTTCTATCAGCTTCTCACACTGGAAATGGTTCTTTCTAGAGTACCTTGCACAATTGTAAATAGTAAAATATTGCTATCTGCCCTAATCATGTGAATTAGGAACATAGGTTCACTAAGAGTGCTTAAATAGTCCTGCATAAATTTTTTTCTTTAAACTAACCCCTCTCCTAAAATCCAAACCAAGAAGCAATGTATATATATATATATATAAAAAACAAAACTACGCAACAAACCCTAAACCCATCAGCTTTCAAGATAAAAGTTAAACATGCTCACTTCCATTAAATTTTTTTCAACACTCAGCTCAAAAGTTCAAATGAAAATTTAAAAACTACGGTCTGGAAAGCTTGCATATGCTTAACCCACAAACTGTAGACACATTAGCAGTCCAGACTGTCAGGAGACGATTGTTTTGCACATGTTCTACAATACACCAAAAGGCTTTCCACCGCACTTGTCACTGCAAATATAAACCAAACCAAACGTGTATCAGTCCAAAGGATATTTGAAGGCAAAGACCACAGAAGTCTTTGATAGCTCTGCTTTGTGCAAAGTACAACCACCTCAATAAACACCACATCAAGTGAAGAAACTAGCATTATTCTACCTCCAGGTTCAGGTACTTAGAGGGTCACGGAATGAAACAAAACTCGCTCAACCAAGGCCAGTCTGGGCTCGGTTGTGCTGCAACACACATGCTGGTACTACAAAAGTTCAGTTCCTCCTACAGCATCTGAACCAAGTCAGCAGTTTTGCCATTAGAATCGCAGATCCAGCTGGCTTGGAGCATTGGACAGGAGCCAGCTGAAATCAAGTCTTCATACTGAAGTAAATTCAGAAACACTTACCTATCTGTACCTGTTCTGGCTGGCTGAGTGATACAAATGCTGATGTATCATCAATCCACGAAACCTGAATGTTACCTAGAAAAGGCAAAAGAAATGATTATGACTATTTTTATCTTTGGCTTAGTCACAGATTTTATCCGACGTGCCATGACATACAAGCAGACAGTCAGCTAAGAGCACCTTCAGCTGAGAAGGCTTTTGTCCACCGTGAAGGCGCGCGGTGCACACACAGCTGTACAGGAGCCTGGAACCACTCAGAAAGCAGTGACTGTTCGGGCTGCACATGCCTCCTGCACACCTTCAGACCTGCTCAAGGAAGGCCCAAAAGGAGAAAGACACACCTAATACCTTGTGTGCTCCCACAGGATTTCTCTGCCTCTTCATAGCTTGCTTTTTTTNAAAAAAAAAAAAAAAATCTTGTAACAATTCAAGAAATGTTAGGGGTTNTTTTAATCCTCCCATCATGCGTATATAACTCTACAACAAAAAATTGGAACAACTTTTCCTGGGAAATTTCAGCTCTGTACCAAAACAAAGAATAGCTCTTTGGGTGATAAAACCCATCCCTCCTTCAGAACTGCAGCATTTCCTAAGGACACAGCATGGACCAGCTCCAGTTACCACCCACAGTTCCTTCACTAGCACAGACACCCAGGATAAATTCCAGCAGAGCCAGGGGGGCAGATAAGATTGTTTGCAGCAGTGGAGAACTCCAGTCTTGCAACGCTCTGAATCTTCTAGCTCTCCTTTGGTTGGATCACACTGTACACCATTTCCTGGATGTGCAATGACAACTGATTTGTTTCAGTAAATGGAGGACAAACACACAAAACCAGGGACCTCCTTTGGAAGCTGTGACAATGGAACAGCGATTGGAAGTCAGTTCCTCCATTCATCAAGCAGTTAGTCCATTTGCTGTATGAATGGCTAAAAATGTCACATTAGCACAGAAGAGCTCATAATCAAGCAAAAGTGGAGGAAAGGATTCCCATTCCAGGCACAAGGTCTTATTGCAGGCTGAAATCCTTTCACACCTCCTGTCCTCATTTAAGTGCTCTACTGTTGGTACCATTCAGATATTGAAAATTGGTGCAATTTTGTCAGGCAGACAAGGAAATCAAGTTATATATAATGTTACACCACCATTTAACCTTCAGACATTACAAGGTTAAAAACAATGATGCAAAACAGCTTAAAATGCATTTTATTTTCAGATGTTTAATCTACTGAAATCTAATTTAGCCTACAGGTTACAAGGTTATAGAATTCTCTTCTGAAATCCAGCCAGATAATAAACAGATTTTTCTAATTATAAAAAATACAAGCCTAGTTAGGTTTAGTATGCATGCTACACATTTGAGTAGCCAGCCATTGAAGACTTTAAGTTATAATCATTTTGATGATTGCCAGAACCATAATTAATTTAGCATGGTTTCTGACATTTCCCTATACTAAAGGCTAAGGTTGCTATTAAGAGGAGCCTACACTGAGAAGTCAAAGGTTAGAATTTCTTTAAACACTTTGTAGGGCAAATAAATTCAACTTCTGCTAACTCAGCCTTTGAAGAACATAGATCTTTGCTGCCTGTGGGTAAGGGTCTTTACTGTCAGGAGAACATGCTCTTGGCAGGACACTTAACGCTTCACAGCACAGGAAAAGCCCAAGATGATTTATGATTGCAACTCAAAATTGTACTGCATTTGGTAGGACCTCGACACCAAGCTTCCTTTAAATATTAGAAATTACTGCACAATTTAACACTGTTCCGAGTGCACCGACAAGTTATTGCTCTGAATTTCTTTGAGTATTAACGCCTCCTTTATTGCATTATTAATTACAGAATTTTCTAAACAATCATTTGAGCCATCTGACCCCATAGTCTTCTGTAATTCTTCAACACAGAAGTGCTGTCCAGATTCTGTCCCCGTCCCATATAGATGCAGTTAGCTAATTCCATATCCACCCTGAACAAATCAAAAGAAAGATCAGAAAGAAAAATTCTCCTAAACATCTTGCAGTTGTGCCCTTAGTGTAAAATGTCAAAGAGGATCAGCAATGGACTAAAATCTCCTGAATGAATTCAGCTACCACACACATAGACTTCAGTGCCCATGTTTTCACTAAGTACCATTTAAAAACAAATTAAAAATGCAACCTATTGACGGCACTGCATTTTGATATCAGATACTTTTTCATTGCTACAGAAAGGCTGCTGCACTCTAAGTGACTTTGGTACTTTAGATAATTAAGGGTTTCAATACCTGCCAACATATGCTGTCCTTATACTCAGATTTATACATTTTAAATATAGAATTTTAAAAATAAGTCAAACATTAAACAGTGGACACCGAGCTGCAATCTGAAGAGAACCACAACAAATGCTCTTATGCAATTCTACGTGCTTAAAAGATCCTCTTTTCAGACTATGTCACATTTTGTTATTACTAAGAAATCAGAATTCAAGAGAGAAGATTAATAAATTAGATCATTCAGCAATATTGCTAAGCACTCAGTAAATATTGTGCATTTCAAAAGTATGGTGAAAGGGCAATAAAGATCTGAAAACCAAATGCATCTGCACTTGAAGTACAATATTTAGCAATCAACATAGGCGCATGCCAACTTACTGCAAGGCTGATCTAAATAGGCCATATCCAGCAATGTAATGCTGTCAAATAGTGTCCCTTGCTAAAAAAGGTAACATCAAGTAAAGAATTATCAAGTGGAATAAAACATCTTCACTCTAACAGGAGTACATGAAAATCTGACCTATTGCTTCCGAGATGAAAGCGCAATGTAACATGTTTTTTTCCATAAATAAATTTGAAATAATCTCTCTATTGAAACACAAACATACAAACAACGTTAAAATCCATGGAATAAAATGATACTAATGGATTACGTCAGTACAGATTTTCCTTCAGTTTTTATACCACAATGTTCAAAGGTACGGAAAGGCTTCTGTACAAGAGACTATTATAATAGACTTTCACTATTTCATTATAAAACAACTAAGGGACATCTAATAAAATATAAAGAAGTTTTAAAACCAAAAGAATTTTTCACCGCTTAATTGCAGGTGGGGAACTGCCATCGAGCGCTGCGGATGCCAAGAGTATATATGGGGTGAAGAACTATTTCAGACTGACTCACAGAAAGCTGTGAGAGGCTCAAACTAAAAAATGCAAGGGTGGCCTCTAGCTCCCGAGTCCCTAAGTTACAGAGTGTTAGCAGGCAGGAAAGCTGGTTTACTTTGGCTCCGTTCTTACACATTTCGTAAACAACTGTTCGTGGCAATTAAACACTTCGGCTGGGTATTACGACTATACGGACCCTCATTTAACCAGAAAAGTTTATTAACATGTTCTACATTCTTACAATTAAAAAAACCCCAAAAAGTATGTTTCTGGCCACTGACTGCATCAGACCACCAAAACAGCTGAAGCTTTCAGCCCACGAGCAAGGGTCGAAGAATGTTTTAAACACAAACAACATTTTCCTGGTGAATAACTGAGTTAACAGAGCTTCCACCTCTCTGGCAGGAAGACAGGGTACAAAGAAAGCAACAACAGTTGAAAGAAACATTGACATGAGAAGCAGGAGGAAACGCCAGCAACGCACAGAGAAAAACAGGATTAAATTTTTTTTAAAACCCCCAAACCCAAAACAACCAACAAAAAAACAAACAGAAAACCCCAAACCCTGTAACGAAAAAACCCAACAAATCAAAAAACCAACACTCCAAGCTCATATGTCTATACAAACATGAGCTCAGGAGAATAATTAATATACGTATTGGAGCTAGAAGTTTTGCTTAAACTAGACTGTTCACCTTTGAAAGGGACATTTTTCAAGCGCCACTTTTTTTTTTTTTTAAGAAGAGTTAAACAGCAAGTTTGTAGCACAGCGCTTAACAGGAACAGATGTCAGAGTACGGATCTTGTAAATGAGTCTCAAAAATGTATTTGAGTCACTTAAAATTCAACTATATAGTAGCTTGGACTATTAGAACAAGATTTAAACACACAAAGGACTGGTTACATCTTAGAAGTAACGCATGCATCTTCAGGACGACGATGACTCCACGAACTACATCAGCGCTCACCTCCCTCTGAAAGCTGACTCTCGTGCTCTCACAAAATACGACGCATAGGTGCGACTCCCCTCACTTGCACAATGTTTAAGTAGCTTTTTCAATGCTTTGACAGCACGTGTTTTAATTAAAGCCCAAAGACATTAATTTAAGTAGAAGGGAAAGCTATACACAAAAGCTGTATTCCAGAAAATACTATTTTAATACCTTCATATTTCACATCAGCATGACCAATTCACTACACAAATTGAAGAATTTAAAGAAAGTGTTTTAAGGGACGGCACAGCACTGCAGTACTTGTGCAACGAAAGCACATTCACCCCTGAGCCTACAAAACCCTCCTGCAGGAAGAGGTGTCCCCTTGGTGTGCGCGCAGTACTGACCAGCTTCAGAAGCATGAACACCCTGCTAGAGTAGCCAACAACAAGCAGCTCCAAGCCTGACACTGCAGCCCCTTCAGCTGTTTCACTGCTCTCGTTAGAAGCTTCATGGAAGATTACAACTCTGCTTCAACTCATACTAGGCTAAAACAAATCCAAAATAATTTTTTACAAAGTCAGATCAATGTTGCTATTCAATTTAACAACTGGTTTTAGTCCAGGTAAAAGCTTAGTTTAAAAACACATCTGTTCACCTGGTGTAATAAATGGGGACAACTGCTGTCTGTTCCTGCTGTGCTTTTTTCACTTCTGGAAACCCAACCTCATGCTGTGCCACGCTCCCTCTCCCCGCTCAGCTACAAGTGAGAAAGCACGAGCACTCCTACAAATTTGGAAAGAATAAGCTGCAGTTTGCTTTGAGATATCATGGCAATACGACCTAAACCAGAGCACAGATTAAGTACTACCCAAATACCAGGAGTTTGTAAATCCAGGTCTGAAACATGCAGCTCTGATCTGGAGGAGCGAGAGAAAGGGGGATTTCACAACTGAACAGCACTTCGAGCTGTGTCAGTGTGACCCCCTGTGGCAGCGATCCGTGTGAGCATTTCACACCAGTGCTGAGGGCAGGAGGTGAAGAAACAACGAAAATTAAACGGCTGAGCCTTTACAAGCCGATAGAAACAACATCCAAACCGTGCTGTTTCTTACCCCGCAACAGCAATTCCAGCAGAATCTCAATAACCTTCTACATTCTCACGTTCTAGATTTCCAGCCGGGAATATTAAATCCTCCCCAGCATTATAACGGGTATTGTGCTGCACTACAGATCACAGAGTCAGAAGGAACTGAGTGAATTTTACACAGGTCCAGAGACCCTGACACAGACTACGCCATCACAATTGTGGGTGAAGAGGAACACATCATCCTGCAAACCAGCACAGCGACCCACAGCAAGCACAGAAACGAGAGGACTGGGTACGCTGAGGGACTTCATCCTTGTACTGCTGATCAAATGCCTTTACGCATACCACAGCAGTTATTTCAACTGAGGTTAGGTTCAGGTTTGCCCAGAATCCATCTAGCACCCTACAATCTCCGACTTCAGTCATTAAGTGTGGTGCCTAACAAGTGATAGGACGAGAGGAAACGGCCTCAAGTTGCACCAGGGGAGGTTTAGACTAGAGAAGAGGGAAAATCTCTTCACAGAAAGGGCTGTAAAGCACTGGAACCAGCTGCCCAGGGAACTGGTGGAGTCACCTTCCCTGGAGGTATTTAAAACACGTGCAGACATGGCGCTTAGGGACGTGGTGTAGTGGTGGACTTGGCAGCGTTTGGCATTTAACAAGCTACTTTCAATAACGTAAGTATTGCGAGCAAATACTTCTTGAAAATCATGAAAAAAAATATTTAGTAAGAGAGATAATTTGTATTTTACTTTAAAAGTTTCAAGAAATTGAAAGAAGTTACATCTCTTTTTAAAAAAAAAAAGCCCCAGAAAAATAATTTTAAATTATTTGCAAGCCCGAAAGATGTCTTTTGAAGTACTACCTTACCTAGAAAAAGAAACTAGAAACCAATCTGCAATAACACCCAGCGCAGGGGGGAGTATGAAAGATCATTCTAGTTCTGATTTAGAGGTGCAAAGCATAACCACCATTTTCTGCTGCAAGAGTGGTGTATCGGGAGATCACTGCCAATTAATTAGGATCTCCATGTCCTTGCATTATATACTAAGGCTTAGCGGAGGAACAACAGGACTGCTAGTCCCCAGTTTAGATAATGTCTTTGCTGTTTCTTCCGACTTGGATAGTGTTCACTATCTTGAGATCAAATTGCCTATCTGCAAGCTTGCCTGCTTGCCTAGACTCTCATAAGCTAGCATCTGGCTTTAAGCAGACTGCAGGATGAACCTTATTTCTAAAACCTTGATCTGCCTTTCACACTAATCTCCACTCCCTTTACCCACCTCTACGAGCTCTTACCTCCTCCCAGGAGAGGCTGTACATCAAAGGATCAAAGGTCCCCGGTAGTCAACAAGCACCGCATACAAAGATGTCTAAAGAGCAGTTCATCAGGGCTAATTAGTAAAGCTGACTCATCATTACCTATACTAGGAGTAAGTCTATCCACAGATTAAAAACAACAAACAGACCCAGGGGTACTTGCTAATGACAAAGGGGAGGGGGGAATATGTATAAGGCAGGCTAGACTGTATCACTCACCAAAGGCACTGAAAAGCTGGTACAGGTCACTAGTCTTCCACTCCTTGGGAAAAGTAACATGAAGAACATGATCTCGTTTTGGCTGCACTGCAAAACAAAAAGGCATTTATTAAAATAAGAGTCACTACTGGTATATTTAGAATGTCCTAAAAGTTATCCAAAATGGTCACGCTGGTTTGGTTGTGTTTTGATTTTAACTTCTTAAATAAGAAAAGAAGGCCAAGATCTATGAAACGACATCGGGCACCAACAAAATGTGCTTGCAATTCTGCACGACAGACATACTAAATCCCACGGGCTCATCTGTGTAAGAAATTGAAACAGCATTACATGCAGTGGGAACTGCCCACAAATCCAGTCCTTCACATCCTTGGCACCAAGTTCAAGGGCAGAAGAAAAAACCCAATAGCCTCCTCATGCTCCAGCTCTAGCTTTAAAACATTCCTAGCAATAATTCAATGTTGCCATTTTGCTGTCAATAAAACACTTCCTGTGAAACAATGTTCAATTCAGCTTTCACATAACATTAGGTACAAGCTAGAACACACACCCTCACAGACTTTCTTTTGTTGATGTTAGAAACTACACCAAATGCAAAACAGCCCATGAAGGCCAACACCTAAAGAACTGCAGAAGTCTGGTGTACCCTGAAAGTTACTTGGAGCCTTGTGAATGAGTGAGAGAGAATCCAAGCCAAACTGCGGCACAAGGTGACAGTACAGCAGAAATTTTCACTCTACGGCTGCCTCGCTTTTCCACACTTCCCCCTGCCCATCTGGTTTTGGCCACCATCAGAAGCAGGCTGCTGACCAAGGTGGACCTTTGACCTCACCCAGTGAAGATCATTTGTACACAACAAATCACCAAAATGCATGTGTGATTGAAGTTCCTTTCACTAGACATCTGAGCTTTTAGAACCTGTGAACCCCTACCACATCTTAAAAAGAAGTGGAACACCGGATTCTAAGGCACAAAGATATTGAAATATTTTCCCTTTTCATATGAAATGAAATATTTACAAGTCATTAATTGAGCCTCTCCACAGGCATCTGCGGAGATTTATGGTTTTATGCACGAGACATTGCTGTATCTTCCCTTGTCGTTTTATGTTTGATGGTTCAACTTCTGTCTAACATCAAAGTGGAGTGTTCCACTTCACAATTTACTGCTCCAGTTTGTTAAAGGTAACTCAGGGGTTAACGACACAGCTTTATATGATCTGATTTTAACACCCTCAGGAAGGGCTTCTCTCTTCTTTGGGTATAGAGATTTAGGGACTCTCATCTAAGTAAAATGCCCTCCTGAAATCTTCTGTGACAGAAACTTTTCTAGTTTCTGATCTCCCCCGCTTTCAGCATTAAACGAGGAGAGTTTTTCAAGGTAGATCTCATCCATGGAGCACGTGTCCAAAATTGGGCCACCAACCACTTGTTATTGCTATGTCTGACTTTCATGGATACTTGACCCCATTATACAAGGGCAAACCTCTTCCAGCTTTTTGCTACATTTGGTTAAGATGCAACTGTGCACTGTTTACTGATGAAAGCTTTGCAGATTGTTAATTTTATAAATACAGCTAAGCATTAGCAATTACTACAATTCAGTAACTAGTAATTACTGTAAGTGGTAATGTCTCAGCCTGGTACGTGCTTTACAGTAGAAAGCAGGTATGTTTTTAGGTGTAACTATTCCACAAGTAAGGCTTCATTTTTCATGAACTTGAGAACTGTAGCTTTTAACGGCTGCAGTGTTTCTAAACAGACTGAATAGATATTCATGAACTTCGGTTTTAAGCCTTCCCACCCCTGCCCAAAGGGTTAACAGAATTTTTATTCCCAAATAATTTTTTAACATCTGTGTAAACTCAACAGAACACAACAGTCACTTACACCTCTAAAACTCAAGTTCTGAACCACAATACGTCATGAAAATAGGACAGAGATTTCCAAACGCATCTATATTCCAAGGCAGAGATCGCAGCATGAACTCAATTTGCAGCATTATGCAGGTACCAACAGTAAAAATAACACAGTGGTAACTCAGCATCTGAAAACCAAACTAGTGAATGCTTAATGAAGTCAGAGGAAAATAAGTTTCCCAAGTTTCTTTTGAGTAACTACTTGTTTTGCTCCAAATAAGTAAAGAACCTAGGTTTTCAGCTGAAAAAAAAAAAAAAATGGAAGAGTGGACCGTGACCCTGTGGTAAGCTGTAACATGGTATCTAATTAGCTGGTCAGCAGGACCCACGCAGTTTAGAAAAAGGAAAATTTTTCAACTGTGTGATCACATCAGCTGAAATGAAATTGATATTAGAGATAGGTGTGCAGGAACATAGCCTGTTGCAGGTGAAACAGCATTAACTGAAGATCTTACAGCTGCCAGCCTCCAGCCACTTGCGATTTGCTTGTGCTTTAATGCTTTGATCAAAACAGGCCGGGTTAGCATGTGTTTATTAGTAACTCCCTGCTCACAAATCCCAGGTTTGCATGAGCACCTGAGCATCAGCTGGGACGGAGCCACCAGCAGCTAAAGCAAGCAATCACTTCATGAGCACAGGTGAAGTCTTGTTCCTTAAATCTGCCACTTCAAAAACCAGGAAGAACACAACATTTTTTAGGCACCAGAATTCCATTTTTTCAGCACTACACAAGCCAAAACCCCACAAGTCCTCTTAACAAGCCAATGAAGATCAGTCCATTGCTGCACAGCCTACTGAACAGCTTAGCAATTCAAAGGTTTAAGTATCTGCAATCCAGCAGCAGAGAATTGTAACCGTAACAACTCCAGTTTCAGATGTTCTAACAGCCTTTTTCTATTGATTAGTGAGAAGAAACTGCCCCTAACCCTCCAGTATTGGTTTCTTCTTAAACGCACTTTGAATCCTATGTTAAACCTCTGTACCTTCTACCTACTCACGTGAGAAATATTTGATCCACATTCTGCTTTGCAGTCATTTTGTACAGCCAATTCATTCTTTTTAAAGGAGCTTTTAATACACAGGAACAAAAGAAGATGAAAGTCACTTTCACATATTCAATACTATTTGACCTAGCATATGTTACCGAACTCCATTACTTGTGGAAAATTGCACAAACTAGCTATGACACTACAGGACAACCAAACTGACCAACACAACAAAACTTACCACAGTCACCTAGCTAGCTGTGCCTCACCTGTTGTTTTTAAATAGTCTCCAAGTGTATCTGCCACAGAAGTGTGGCCTCATTCTTTGCATGGCTTCACTTTTGCACAAAAATGCCCAGACAACAAACCACCAGGCAGCTTCCTCAACCTACAGCAGTGTTTAAATCTCAGAACAGAAATAAAAGTTTCTGAAGCAGCCAGACAAACATGCCACCCTACGTGAACTTTCCGTTTTGGAGCTTAGAAAGTCTCCCTGGTTCAGATTCTGCTGCAACGTCTGCATCAGCCTGTTCTACAGGAGTGGTTTTCAGATAAGAGACAGACTTCCAGAGGCAGACTCTCTTTTGCCAACTCTTCCTGGCAAAGTATCAAAGCAATCCTGTAAGTTGGCTAGCAAGCGGAAGGAGCATCTTTACAGCTTAGCAGTTTTGGCATTCTCTCAATGACCCAAAGTATTTATCCATTCTTCCACTCAATATAAAACAGTTGGGGAAAGAAGTACGCAACATAATTAGATAACCATTCCAATAGATCCGCAGAGCCAGAGCTCAGTGATCTGATCGCCTAACTTCATTTAAATACATGCCTTTACAGCATATATTTTCCTCTCCAGTAGTTACCTGCATCTTTCTAGAACTTCATTCTGTTACTATAAAACTAGCACCTAATAAAGGGTCATCCTTCAGTCTGAGCTTTCCGATGCATGGAGTGGAAAATGTCTTCACATCAATATTGCTTCCAGATAGGTATCATTTTTAAGACGTACATGTATCTGACTTCACAGTACAAAAGTAAGCTTTAATCTAGTCAAGGACTAGACTGACCTCCAGGGCTTCACATTTTCGTAAGCCACGACATCAGTGGTAAAACTCTTCCAAAGTCTTCCCTCTCATAGTGGAACATCCCACGACAGTAAGAACCTTTATATTAGAAAAATCTGTTTTCATTTAAATGTATTAGCAACTCATTACAGCCCCAGGTCTGTAACCTGAAATAAGTCAAAATGTGAAAGTATTTCAAGTAATATTTTTCTATTTATGCAATCATAATCTCATGTGGCAAAAGAATTCTGATGTTTTGATTGAAGTTAAGTAAAGGTACTGCTGCATGCAAACTGCGAAGGAAAGCGGCCAGAATATTTTTCAGAACCATTTGCTATTCGCTGTCTTCTTCCTGTACGTACTGAGGGGTAAGGGGGATGGTGTGAAGACCCCACTTTATATGTTGTATGGTATGTAAGAACAGTGACCCAAAATAACCATAAAGCTGTTAACTTCAAACTCAGTTACATTTAGTTACAAGAGTTTAATCTGTTCTAGTCGATCCCCTTTATAACGCAGATTCTCTGGTCAAATTTGCAGAACTTACGGTTTTACTATTTCTTTCCAAAAAAAAAGGGCATTTAGAACATTTGGCAAGTGGCTAATAACCTAAGTACAGCTGATGTCCCACGCTTCAGACATATGATAATTAACTTTTACACTTCCTCCTCCAGAAAATTTGTCAGAATGGTAGTAGGTTTACAATGAAATAAGCTACTTACAGTCTGGTCCTTCCAAATTGAGATATGGTATGTCCATTACTCTCATAAGAAATAGCCTGAAGCAAAACAGAAAAGCATCATTAGCAAATTTCTGCCTGAAGATCTAAAGCTTTCTTTTTGTAGTTTGTTCAGACGTTGCTTCTGAAGAAGCAGAATTAATCATCCCAACCATACCTTAAGCTACATTAAAACAAACAGACCCTCTAACTAAGTCCAATCCATTATCTAACGATCTACATTCAAAAAGTTATTTCGCATCATGCTAGTAATTTTACTTATTCAACAAAACAAGAACAAAGAAGCCCCAAACTGTTACTGCTGAAAACAATTTAAACAAGTGGGGAAATGAACACTTAGAAAGTAGCAGCTCTGCGCAGGAACAGCTAGTTACACGGTGGGTAGTGCACAAGCTGTCATTCCAAACACGCACATACTTTATAATATTCTGAGCACTACATCATGCTTCAGACAGAATGCATCTTAAAACCCTAAAACTGCAAAACCCAGCATGACACTTCAGTGGAGATAACCAGGACAAGTCTTTTGCCTTTTAATAAGTAACTGAAGAGTTTCTCAGAACATTCGGGACATGCTTTCAATAAAAGCTCATATTCAGCTCTTAAAACTATTTCCCTTCAAAACAAGATAAGTAGCCTAACCCTGTCATAGGTATAGATGCCACATTGCTGTTACAAAACATTTGCTGTGTAGAGTGTTCACTGGAGGGCTAAAATACATAACTTTTCCATAATAACTCAGAAAGCTTCTAAAATGCTTATCAGATTACAGTTACAGCATTCAACTAAGCAATAACAGATATAAACAGCTGATAAAAACATTTTAAGTATGCAAACTGATCTGTAATTCCCTAGAGATTCTTCATCTCATAGCATACTATTAGTTTTTAAGAGTTTTAATATCGTGTCCTTATGGTTACTTGTATCACTGAGAAGTCTACTGGAAAGAAGCTGATAACTTGTCTTTGCTATAAATACTCAGGAGAAAAAAACCCAAATAAAACACTGTGGAGAAAATGGACTACATGACAGGTTCACACGCGAGCCAGAGGGTCTTCAGAGACCTGGCACCAGCCGTGATAAACACTGTCCCATCTAATTTCTCTTTCTGAGTCTCAGGGAAGATACAGGAGAAGGTGTACTGTCTCCCCCTGAGCACGGCAGAACCTAAAAGCATTTTTATCAATAAAAATTAGAAACATCAGCATCAATTAACTTAACTTTAACAATTCCAGCATAGCACTGGGTAATAAAGATATTTTACAAAAGAGACAAAGTTTCTTCTTATGTTTAAGCCTTAGGTGCCATACGCCTTGGCTTCATTATAGCTATCTGTCTAAACAGGACAGGAGTGACATCTTGCAAGCGAAGCTAGCTTCAGAGTTTCCACAAGAAACACAGAAGAACGTTCCCACTCTGACCTCTCCTAGAGACCCGGGGTAATACTGACAGGACATGCAGTGCTATTGCTCAAGAAAGAAACAAAAAAAAGCCATCCACCCAGCAAACAACAGACAGAAGACACCGTGATCAGGCCATAAGCGTATCTCTTGTGAGATTAAAGGGAGGGAGAATACAAAGAAGGAGCGTGGGACATCTTCCAAGGAGGAACAGAAGGGAGGTGACTATGTTCCATCTCTGGTGAAGACATCAGGCAGGATCATACCACCACTACAAAGCACCTAGCTGGGCAGAAAAGACCTTGCAGGCCTGGGATCCATGCTCTGCTAGCAAGCTGACCTTCACTTCAGACTGTCAAAAGATGCCCAGTTCCATTTACTGCCTACAATTTGTGCTCATGTCTTCATCTGAAATAACATCAACGTCACTGTTAGCAGGAGCCACAGCCTTCTTCGGACTCCAGGGCAGGGAATAAGCACAGCCTCACTATACAGCATTTCAGCTACTCAGTAAAAGCTGTGTAGTCTTCACTGGATGAAGGCTGGCCATCATCCATGCAGGATGGCAAAAGTTAAAAAAAAAAAAAAAAAAAAAAAAAA